>Ga0116147_1000586_pt1 | contig 43231 bp, 57 predicted proteins | sample AD_JPNHG3_MetaG_FD_89749 | JGI IMG/M metagenome (GOLD analysis project Ga0116147, IMG submission 89749) | Active sludge microbial communities of municipal wastewater-treating anaerobic digesters from Japan - AD_JPNHG3_MetaG | ecosystem: Engineered > Bioreactor > Anaerobic > Digestate | place...
ACCATAATCATATTGTAACCACGGAGTATGTCCACTAAACTCCCAATTTCCACTTCCAGTGAAGCTACCAGTTAAACTTCCAGATAGGGCACCAAACCAAATCTGATCAATAGTTCCAAAAAAGTTGCCGGGGTTTTGGATGATGTGTTGACTCGATGATGCAAACCCAATGAAACAACCAGTCATGTAATTACTTCGAACACTCCCAGTGACGCTTCCGGTTAATTGTCCCTGCCATGGTCCTAGCCTACTACCATAAAATGTACCAAACTGACTTGATGTCATATGGCCATAAGTTTCTCCCCAAAATGTACCGGAAACTCTTCCCGAAAAACTTCCAGTGAAGTAACTCTGTGTTAAAAGGTTATTGTTTACATCAATTAATGTTCCATACCATTTGCCATCTCCGAAAAAGCCTTTAGCGATGGCTTCTGATCCGCTAATACTTCCGGTTGCAATTCCATTGAAACTTCCAGTTCCCGAACCTAATAATTTTCCACTGAACAAACTATGTGAGAAGAAAAACCCCTGACCACTTCCGGATATGCTTCCAGACATGTATCCTTTGAAACTTCCTGTAAAGCGTTCAATACTATAAAGACTTCCTGTTTTTGCTCCAGTCCAACTTCCAGAAACGGCGACACCTTCACGGGTTTCGGAAGCCGTCAAATACAATTCTTGATATGTGGGGTAATATTCGGATTTGCTTTTTAGATATCCATTGGCAGATCCGTAAACGAACCGTGAATTGTTCGGGTAGGTGTAAACGTAGGAGTAGAAGGAATTGTAAAATGATTCTGGTTCGTCATAATCAATTCTGGTTATTAAATGCTGCTTGGCTTCCGATCCACTGTAAGCGAATGAACTATAATCATTACAATGAATTTCAAAATCTTGATCGGAAATTGGAACGTCCCAGACCATAAAATTTCCGATACAATAACTTGGTTTGTGTGCTTCGTCGGAGAAGTCATTGATTCCAATAACAATGGATTGAGTGGTCATGTTTCCAAGACTTCCGGTTTGTTCCCAGACATCTTGTGTTGATTTTCCGTCCCAGACCATGTTATTTTCGTAAGTTCCAATTTTCGAATCGATACTTCGGAAAATTCTTCGGCCCCTTTCATTCCTTTGAACGGTTAAATCATAAACGGTAGGAACATTTTCTTCATCTTGGAAATATTGGTAGGTTGGATCGGGTGCGTTTCGACGCAAGCGGACATTGAAAATCTCGCCGTCAAACAAAGGTAAAAGGCTACTGGTTAATCGAAAAACTGGAGGATAATTATAAGCAATTTTTGAATTACATTGTGACGTTACGGCGTACGTATTTCCAGTTTGATTAAATGTTCCATCGAGGAATTGACCGTTGGCTCCTGTAAGTTCTCCTGAAAAATTAAGAACGGTCAATGTTTTGAGAGATCCCGTAACTATTCCGGATACACTTCCAGATACACTTCCAGAAATCTGAACAATTGGACCACCATTAATCGATCCGCTGAAATAAGAAGAGATAAAAAACGCATTAGATGAAACACTTCCATTTGCTCTTTGAGCACTACCAGACCAAACTCCCGTAAATGTTCCAATTAATCCGGTGGAGTATAAACTTGCGGAAATTTCTGGAATTTCAGCAATGATTCTACCCATATTTCCATATTCTCTAACATATCCAATACGCCATGCGGGAAGGGTGAAATAAATATAGTATCCAAGATTAATGAAGTTAGGGACAAGATATGGAAATCGACTATGATAAAACCAATTAAAATCCCATAACATTCTGTAGCTTTGATAGGAAGATACGATAAACTGAGGTTCTCGGATGTTAGCTGACTCGGGCTTATCCAATAAAAGCTTGAATTCAATTGTTCTAATATTTGGTTTCGGAGCATATCCAATTGAAATAGTCGAAGATGACGCCGAGTTTTCCAACATGCAAACTCGTTCTCTCTTGGTATAAGTTACCAAAGATGACGTGGAATAGTCATTGTTACCATATTCTCGAATATCCAAAAGATTTGATGGAATACCATAACAGGAAAGAAAAAGTTGGATGCATTCTTCGGTTCCTTTTGTTTTGTAGATTTGAGGGAGAGCATTAAGCACTCTTGTTTGAATGGTCTTCGCTCTGTCCTCAGCGGTCATTTGCGATGAACCGGTTGTATAAACGTCTTCGGAAGTTAAATCTTCATAGGTTGTACCAATCTTCCACCCAAACGTTTCTAACATATAATCAACCATTTGCTTAGAGAATGCTCTGGTTGAATTATTCTGAATGACCTTCTCCGATGGGAGGTTGGTTATGTAAAGATAGAGGTTGTCAAAGAAATGACCAACCATGTTTAAAAATGTCAAGTATTCATCATTACTTGAATCTAAAACAATGTGGTCTGGGGTATTATTTATCAGACTGTCTCGATTGGATTTGTCATAGAGAATTGCATCGGTATCTTGGTCGGCGACATAGGAAGCATTTACAAATTCTTTGGTTTGTGGGTTGTAAGCATAAGAACCAGTTTGAAATAAATAAGATTCATAGCCGTCAAATGAGTTGACAATATCATTCATTTGACTCTCCAGAGAACTTTTTTCCAGAGAGTATTGTGGATAAAGAGTTCCAGATGCTAAAGAACGACTAGCTTCGGTTTCTAACGCCTCCAGAGAAGAACTAAGCATGTACCATGTTGAAATCTTGGTTTTGAAGTTCTTCAATCGTTGAGCCGCAGACGAAAAGACAACAAAGTTATGAAAATCGGTATAATCAACTTGCAATTCGCTCAACGTTTTATTGACGTTGATCGTTTGTTGAAGCGTCGGATCGTTTCGTAAATCGGCGGCAGTGAAGGATTCATTGCTATTGTAAAGACTAATGTTGTCCGAATGAGCTAGGAAATTTGGAGGAGAAATTTTGATAGTTTGACGCCCACCAGATGATCGCACAACTGCATTGATTATGTAGGGAGCAATGCTTATGTTAGTAATCCAACACGGTGTCTGAATTTTAATTTCGTCAGGTAGCTCACTTTTGAGTTTGATTAGGAGTGTTAATGGGTCTGTTTCAACAAGACGTTCATCCAAATAAGTGTGGTCGATGATTTGGAACATCGTATTATTGCCGATGTTCAGAGCATTCTTAAAGTATGAGAAGTATTTTTCTTCAAACGCCGCTTTCGTTGAAACGGTTATTTTGTGATAGAATTCCGTTGTGAAAAATTCCACTAAGAACTGTTTGGCAGCAATAAACTCCGGACTTGTTTGATTTCCGTAAGGTTTGAACTGTTGTTCTATCCTACCTATGACAAACGCATCATAGGCATCGTCAATAGCGATAAAATCTGAAATGGTTTCGTAATTGGATAAGAGAAGATTCTGATAATAATTTCGAATACCTTGAACTCTTTTGATTTTTTCGATGGGTTGAGTTCCGGTTGGGTTCGTGTAAATGACAGTATCCTCATAGATAGTTTTGAGGAATGCCATCATTGCTCCATCGGAGGTCAAGAAAAGTAACTGCTTAAGAAATGCTATTTCATTAGCGTATTTTGTTTTAACTTGATTGTAAATTTGGTCGTAAGGACATTGATTTGTAAGCTGCAAAAGAAGTGGTGCAACGTCTTTAACTTGAAACTTCTTTCGGCAAAATGCCTCATAGCGTGGCGTATTGCTTCCAATTGGAATGAGTTTGATTTCTTTTCTGGATGGAGAGATATCCTTTACCGCCAATGGAAAAGATGGAGTTCCGGCCATCTCACGCACAAAGTTGTAAGCTACGAAATAGCTACCACTTGTAATTCCAAATGACGCCGAAAGTTGTTCAATCGGATTTACAAGAATCTTTGCGTTTTTGTAGAGAATGAAGTCTGTTAGAAGTTCTCGATAATTGTATGTTATTGGCCTATTCAAAGCATCCTGATAGGTCATTTGGACGGTTTTGTAGGATTTTTCGGAGTTGATTGTCGCCCAACCTAACGGATTTTGGTCCAAATCAAAAACAGACAGTTCGATAACATCGGTCTCTCCAAAACCATACCACAAATCGGTACCATAGCCATTCACAAACATCTTGGTTTCGGTTTCATCAAAATATGAACCGGTGTTTATGTGGTTGACGTTATCTGTTGTGTATGGATATGGGATAGCCATATTATCTAGAATAGTATGGTTTTCGAGAGCCACGGAGAGTTCTGTTTTCCTCTTTCCATTGGCTAACGGCATTCTTCATTGCAGTTGCTAGTGCTGCTGCTGAGGCCGAAGCTTGTAAAGCTGCTGAGGCCGAAGCCTGTGCTTTTAGTTCCTCTACGCTTGGAGATAAGGTTTTAGTTGTTGGTTCCGGAACGGGTACAACAGAGGATATTGTTACTGGTGTTGGTGTTGGTGTAACTGTTGGTGTAGATGTAGTTTCTTCTGGTGCTGCAATACTTGATGGCTTTATCAGAGGCGTGTAAGGAAAATCGGTTGAAAAATCTGAATCTACTCTTCCTTCTCCAAGAGCCTTTCTCAGTTCCAAAATAACTTGACGTGCCGCTTCTTTTTCGGCTTCTGTTGTATTGGATTCACTGGCCTCTATCAATCTTTCCAATTCGTTTGTCAATTCTTCGGTTTGAGCTTTCTGAGCTTCTAATTCATCTTGCATTTCTTGAAGTTGTTCTTCTGTTGTTACGTTTTCGGTTTGCGTAACGAACTCTGTAAATGTTGGGTCATAAAACCCTATGATTTTAGTAGTGTCATAGATGAAGTTTTGAAGCGGAAGCCCAAGAAAGACTTGATGAAAATTTCCAGATGACGAATTAAAAATGAGATTCCCAACTTCATCATACTGATAATTGTAAGTTCCGTATCTCTGAAAATTTGCTATGTCTTGACTGTAGTATTCTCTATAGGACATATTATCTCGTTATCTTGAACACGTCGCCATTATCGAACGTATATTTCGACCCACTATTTTCGACCCTGATAAGGATGCGATAGGATCTTTCTTGAGCTAAACCAGTGGTATCCAATATAAAGAAGTTTCCATAAGGATACTCGCAGCTTAACCTAGTATAATTATCGAAGTCCACAATTATTTCTTCACTCATATTATCCTTGATGGCATAGTATGACGAAGTTGGCAACAGTTCAGGAACGACATACCCAGATTGTTGGGAAGTCCTTTCGAAGGTCTTAAGAGGAAACTCTCGTCTTCCGAATACTTTTATTCTGGCAAGATCCCCACCTTTGTAGGTCGGCTTGAGGTCTTTTATAATAACCGTGAAGGCACGATTGGTATCCAATGGAGTGAATGTGCTTGAAGTTATTTCTACGCTACTTGTGTAAGTATAACTCGAAGTGTAGATACTTCCGCTCAACTGGAGGTTCAAATAGCCTCCGACTAATGGACCGTCGATAAACTGACCGGAGAAACTAGCACTATCTAATGCCACACTTGACGTATCTTCAATTGACCGAGTGACGTTATATGTTCCAAAGGCTGTTCCCCAGACAAACGGACTGGTTACAGTTGCGTATGCATATGGGTCAATACCTGATGGGAGTGGAATAACCACATGAGCCCCTACGATTGTTGTAGCTGGCCATTGACCCGTAAAATACACATTTTCAAATCTACCATCTACATAGTATCCGGAAAACATCAACTCGCTCCAAACACCGTCCGTAAATGATGCAGAAATAATTTGAGCATTGAATACGGAACCACATGGTCCAGTTATTGATTGTGAAAGAATAGTTAAAGAACCAGTATAAGCACCTATTACTGGAAGATTAGCAATATTTCCAGTTAATCCATTACCAAGGAAAATACCGCTTGCATAGTAGTTGATTGTGTCGAGATAATAAGCATCTGTAATGAAGGCTGTAATGGTTGCCATTTGTGCGGTTAGTGACCCTTCAAAATAATCAAGGCTGGCCGAAATTAACGAACCTGTCATTAACCCAAATAAGAAATTTCCAGTTAATGGACCAATAGGAGATTCGGAAATAGGTCCACCGTCGATGGAACCACTAAAATAAGTAGCACTCGCCAACGTAACTGTTCCGCTTACTGTTCCGTTTACCGTAGAAAAATTTGTTGTCAGGCTTCCTGTGAAACTTCCTGTAAATTGTTGAACAGATTCCGTAACTGCTACGTTACTTGCGGTAATATAATAAACGTTAGTGAAGATGATGGCATTCCCTGAAAACGTGCCGTCCACACCAGCATTTATTGAAAACGTCGAACCAGTTTGGGCTACAGCATCTATTCCTGATTCGGTTTCAATCGTTACACTAGAGGTTCCAACCTGTCCAACATTCCATACGTAGTCACTCCACATGACATCAAGGTATGGAGAATTGATGGAATTGGTATCTTTACTATAAAACGTCAAGGAGAAACCAGAACCACTGTTCACAATTTCATCCGATGACATCAAAATGAATCCATGGTTTGGAAGAGTACCGCTAATCCACGCCATTACGATATCCGTTACATCCATCGAAATATCCGATGATTCGTAAGAGAATGTCTGTTTAGAGCTACTATTGTAATACCACGTTCCACCACCATAGGCAAATGATGCTGTTGCATTGGCGGGATTATTTAGGAAATCAACCACCGGACGTAAACTTGTGGTGATCGGAGAATACCAAGCTGTTCCGGGATTGTAATCTCTGTAATACCAGCTTGCGCCTGTGTCCGAACCACCATCTGAGTAATATCCATTTCCCATTATCCAACTTTGGCTTACTGGAAATGCGTAAATTGCGTAGGTAATAGGAAGTTCGCATTCATTACATACCTTCAAATTTAGCTTAAATTTTGGATCTGTAATCTCACCGCTAGCGATAGATTCCGAAATGGCGGTTATGTCAAACTTTATAAGAGTTCGGTCAATAAATTTTGTAGTTGTCGTATCCCACCATTTTTCATTGATAGTATCGATTCCGGTAACCGTTCCGGTAAATCTTCCGCTTGAACCCGTCATTGTTCCGGAGAAATTTGGAACAAAACTGGCACTCAAGGAACCCGTTACACTACCGGAAATACTTCCGGAAATACCCCCACTGTATTCGGCAATAGCCGCTCCATCAATGGAACCACTAAAATATGATGCCGTGAAAGATGCACTTGATGCAATTACGCCATCTACTGATATGGCATTCCCAGAAAATGAACCCGAAAAAAATCCGGTAAAACTTGTGGCGCAATAATTGTTCCAAACAACCCCTATATAAGTGAAATCTTTTGTGTTTTGCAGAGACCGCACATGTTTATTGTACGTCCCAATACGAAGAATTTCGTTTATCCCGAAATTCTTGTCTTCATAACCAGACAAGTTTGTGATATACGTGTCTTCGACTGGATATAAGTGATGGTGCATATTAGAGTGCAGTTCCTACAATATCCGTGTCCGGATATTTAATTTCAAAAATAGCGGGGTCAACTGACGAATAAATGATTCCGTTTTTGGTTGCAGCCTGAATATCATACTCAACCGTTGAGTAGTTTCCGTCCAACACTGTTTTGTTAACGATTTCCAAGTCAACCACGGCTTGAACCCCTTCGACCTTTGCGATTTCGAGACGCAATTGGCTCAAGTTAATAGGCTGTGAAAAGTTCCAATTGTCAATGTTGAAAAAATTCTGAATTGCTGTAATGCAATCATACAATACGTCTTTTTTGGTGTATCCTTTGAAAACGGTAATTGAAAAATTAACACCAATGTTTATAACATAACCATCGATAATATTGATACCATCTGTCATCATGCGGTATCGTTTCAAATAAGTCATCAAATTTGTCACTAAAGCCCGATTAGCAGGAACAAGGTTTTTGTTCGCATCATATGCTAAAAGATACACATTGATGGAAAACGGATTATTGATATCATATGTCAGTTTCCTGAAATAGGTATCCAAACCCATATTGGTTACGGCTCCTATATTGGAAGGATCGATGATACCATTAAGAACTCTGTTAGATGCAACATCAAGATTTGTATCGGTGATGACTTGTGCTTTAGCAATTGATCCAAATTTGGATGGCATAGAATACACTCTAACCAAATAATCGTCTCGGGTAACCGCTCGATTCTGAGTTGCAAAATGAGCAATGGCATTCTGTTTGATTTCGTCATCCGTCTCCCCTTCTTTCCCACCAACTGCGGCAGTTGAATTGTCCACTTGAAGAGAATTTTGAACGGTTGTCATCAATTCTATCTTTTCCGGAGGCCATCCATCCGTGGAATTCGCAAATTCAACTGAAACAATATTTCGAATAGAGTTCGAGGGGGAATTTGAATCAATACCTCCACCCACCAGATATCTTACAGTTAATGTTGTATTTGATGGTGCAATGCCATATGTTTCATTTTTGAGAAAGTTTGCGGGATCTAGAGGTACATTGTATTTGTTGATATTTTTCAGACCAACACCAATCAATCGAGAATCGAATGTTACGAACTCTTCGGAAAATCCTTCTATTCCGGCTCCAAATTCTATCGATGTTATATTGTTTTCATCTATGGATACTGTAAACCGTCGTGGGGTTCTCAGATATCTTAAAATATAAGGAACGGAATCCTTATAGGTTGAAAGTTCCCCTTCATGTTCAGCATCGTTGGGAACGGCAATCGGAACAAGCTCTTGTGCTAGATAATCAACTTCATACCATTTGTTATTATTGTCGTCAACGACATCGAGAATTCCAAGAACATTTGTGTCATCCAAACTTATCTTATAAAAAGGAACAGGATTTCCAACCGTGAAAGTTTTTGTGACGATTCTTCCTGCCGATATCTTACCCGTTTTTTGAAGAAGGAAAAATTCAGGCGTTCCATCTGGAAACCTTGAATAAACCGTATCGATTCGTGGAGATAAGGATGTACTTACCGAAAAATCGACTGTCTCATTTAATATAAAATAAGCTCCGGCGTTGTTGGAAACCTGCATACCTTCTTTAATCAACAGACAATAATCAGAATCGGGAACATAGGAATCTGATGTAGAAACCTTTGAAGGACAAAGCTGATATAGTTCTACGGTTCCAACCGCTCCTTGAATGGGTTTTACTTTATAACCCAAATACTTTGCTAAGTTCAAAATATTCCGTCTTTCGGTAGCATTTTGAATTAGACTTTCTTTGAAAGCATAATCTGTGTAGTAGGACAACACGTCTCCAACATATGCCGCCATTTCGATGAACATGGTGCCGGGAGAAGCCGTTGAGAAGTCGTTGTACGTATTCGGAAAATACGTTTTGGCAAAGTCCATAAGCGATTGTCTTAACTGGGTAAAATCCCGGTTGAGATATCGCACATCTTTGCTGTTAGGGGCAAATGATTTCTGAACAGTAGTCGCCATTATGATTCTCCTACAACGTTAACAAACGTTTTGTTGACCGCATCATATCTCCAAAACCTACGTGGTTTCAAAATATCTATAATTTTTTGTTGTCTCTTTTTATCCTTGTTTTGCTGAGAAAGTTTCAGATGGTATTTTGAATCATATTCCAAAACAACATTATGTTCTTTATCATATCCATCAATATAACAAAGTTCCTTTGAAAATGTTTTACCAGTTTGACAGCACGATTTACACAACCTGTTTTCTTTAACGGATTTTAAGAGAATGTCTCTATTGGCGTGGACTATTTTCCGCCGACACTCCGGACATTTTCTAGTGTATTTAGACATATTATAATTTGCCGCTGTCAATATAAATCTCTATCGAACCTTCCTGTTGGGAAGTCACATCCACAAAATTTACTTGGACCAGCACTGTATAAATATCTCGGTAATCCGTTGTTTCGTTGATTTTAGGGATAGATACCGTGACTTTTTTTACAGAAACCCCATCAATCCACCGATTTATATCTTCGGTAACAATATTTCGGATGATTTCTGGAAGGAGTTCTGTATTTTGTTCAAAAGCAACAGTCCAAAGACGAGACCCAAATAATGGTTGCATTCGACGTTCCCCAATACGAGTACGTAACAGGTTTATGATGTTCATACGTTTTTGGGTAAAAGTGTCGTATGCTTGATCAAAATACCCACTATTTCCATTTTGGATTGGAATCATCAATCCAAGGGGCGTCTTGGTTGTTGCCATATGTTATTTCTTCTTATCCATCGCTCTTACCAATGAACGGTAATCACGACTTAAAATATTTTTGATACTATCTGGAAGTGCAGGATGATTTTTCAAATCCAATGCCGAATCTATTGCCATTCCTTCCATTGGAGCAGGACCGCCTTCTTGCCCTTCTTGTAGGACAGGAGCCGTACAAGCAGGCAATTCTGTTAAAACAGGATCATTAGCTCCCGGCATACTGGGAACATTCTTCATAAATTCCAAATCGGATTCGCTCATCATTTCCCCCACTCCGGTTGTTGAGGCAGCGGGGGTGAATTGTGCTGCTGCCATTGCCACGCCGGGAGACATTACCGCCGCTCCACCACCTCCTACACGGTTTGCCATTCTTTCGGAATTATTAAATGGTTTGGTTTGATTCAAAATTTCATTCAAAACTGGATTACTTGTAAATCTCTTTTGTTGCGGTGATGTTTGTTGAGATGTTGCTTTCTGAATTGGAGCACCACCATTGAACATTTCTTGAAGTTGAGATTTCAATGATGCCATTTTATCCACCTCATCGGCGGGAATTTGGGGTTGAGAAACAGGTTGTTCATTCTTTGAAAGATTCTTAGTCGTGTCGATGGACTGAACTCTTGACTGTTGTGATTGGCCCATAACATTGAGGGCGAACCACTGAGCGAGGGCATTCGGAAGCTCTTTTTTAATTTCTTGCCTCACGATTTCCCTGATGAGTTTGATTAGATCTGATTTTTTCATATGTGTGTTGTGTATAAATAGTTCATTTTTAGACATTACACCTTTGGAAGTGATGGCAAAGACGATGCCGAAGGTGCCGAAGGAACAGATGGAATTGATGGTACAGAGACTTGTGGTGTTGCAGGCAACTTCGGAATATCCAGTTTTGGAACATCAATTTTTGGTGCCGAGGGAAGTTTTGGAACCTTTGCTGGTCTCGAATAATCGTTTGCCGATTTAGTAACATCCGCTGCTTTCTTTTTATAACCAGCCGCAAGTGAGGATAGTTTTGCTTTAATAGGAGCCAACGCCACAGCCGCTAATGGATTGGTTGCCAATGATGCAATAGTAGCTATTTGACCAGCAACCGTTCCTGCCGCCGCCGAAAGTTTAGCCGATTCTGTAGATGGTTTTTTGGTTGATGCACCTGAAAATCCACCGGGAGTACCCGTTCCGGTTTTGACATTGATTTTGATTGGAGCCTTCAACTTCGGAGTTTTAACGTTAGCTGCTGGAGGTTTTGGTAAACTCAACGAAGGAAGACTTGGAGTTGGTGATAATGAAGGTAAAGCCATATTAAATCTTTGCTCCATCGGATCCCGGTGCATATCCACCACCAACCACAAAAACCCTGCGGCTCAAAAGTGTATGGAGGGAATCCCGAAGTTGTTTTAGTTTTTCAATTTGAACTGGTAATTGAGTTTGTGACGGTGATTCTTTTCCAGCATCCACATGAGAATGTTTATACCAATGGGTGTGCTCAAGAAGCCAATTACATAGAGCATACAACCACGCAACCGTTGTTTGACCAAGTAATACTGGTTCTCCTGTAGTATCATATTCCCCAAGATAGATAGCAGGGGAGTTAAAAACGGTTTTATTGTGAGTTGTCATTACGATTTGATCATGAGCATCAACGGTATATTCGGAATCGGTAACAATAGCATAACGTTTCTTGGAATAATGGAATGTTTCAGCATATCGGGAAGACAGAACCAATCTATCGGATTGAATGATAATTTGGTCTCCTTTCAAAACAGGATATGTAAACGAAGTTGTTCCATTGAATGCAGGAACCTCCTCGCCGACCCCAAACATCTTCTTGTAACAAGTCGTCACCCACTTGCTAATCGTTTGTCCCGTCGTAATGGCAATTGTGGAACCATCGTGGTTGATGTCTGGTTCGATATATCCACCTGCATTTTTTTCTTCCTCTGTTCCTAAAATAGTAGCTGGATTGGGACTATTTGTGAGTTTAAGGGCCTCTCCTTTTTTGAGAAGTTTTCGTTGACGATTTCGAATGATAATCATTGGATTGCCGCCGAAATCTGCGTAATCCGTGTTTTTCGGATCTCCTTTATCGTTGTCCCTGTTCGAATCATACGCACCAAACCTAATAGATTGCCCGAAACGACTTTCAATTACTAAGTCTCCTTCATATCGTTTGATCCGTCGAATCCTATTGTTTATTTTGTAATACTTACCAGCTACACCCTTGTACCCAAGTGAACCATCGTGGTTTGTCTTTGAACTCCTTCCGGTATATGGCGTCGTGGTGTAAAGTTCTGTGTTTTCTTTACCGCTAATTGTTTTATTAATGGAAAAATCGACACTTTCGTTTGGGAGGTTGCGAAGGTTTAGACGGCGACTATAAAAATGTTTGTTTCGATATGTAATCACCATCACTATCTCATTTAGCACTGGATATTCAGAAATACCAGAATCCAAAGGATACGCCCATACAAGTTTTTCTTTATCGGTGGTCGAATCGGAAAATTGCATTCTAACCAAGGCTCTTCCAACCCACGAATAATCGATATCGGTAGGATTGGCCTTTTTCTTTTGAACATCATCTGGCCATCGGTCTGCATCAATTACAGTTTCAATATTCTTGGACAGTTTTAGAAACGGATGGTCTTTATCTAAAATAACATCCAACACAATCGCTGGTTCTATTTCATAAAATTCCCCTCCACCTCCAGCAGAAATGGAAGATCCAAGACCAAAGCTGTCACTTTTAGAGCTACCTTGAGATTTGTTTTTCCAGTATGCCATATCTTATTTTTCCTTTAGAAGAATGTCGTGAGCATCGGGTATGGGAGCCTGAACTTCGGCAGCTACTTCTTTTACTTCTTTCCAAAGTTGTTCTTTTTCGGCCTCAGATAGAATTACGCCAGTCCCTCCTTCAATCTTGGCTGCTTGCAACCGTTGAACAACTTGTGCAAGTTTGACGAGTTGCTCGTCATTTCTAACCCCAATTTCAAAATAACCTTGAATCAACGGAACCACTTCACGGGCGTCATCGATACTCTTTACTAGTGGTCTTAGTTCAGAAATCAATAGATCTAACTGCTCGTGTTTATGTTCAGACCGCTCGTAAATGTCTTTACAGAGGTTCTTAAAACTTTTACCTTCGAATATTTCGAATTCATTGTCCATACGCAAATAAATAGAAGAACACTCCCGTTTTGGGGTGTCTTTTCGTCTCAAGTTATAAAAACTTCTTAGGACAAATGAAGAGTGGAAGTTGAAATATTTCCCTCGTTCAGGTAGGAACGGTAAATTGTTTTGTGATACTGGCGCATCTTATTAATCACTTTGGTTATCTGTTGCGTTTTGCAGTCTGACATGTTTCTAATATAAAGGTAGAGTGCTTTTTTGTTGAAGGCATCAATACGCTTTGCGCTCCTTAGAAGTTCCATGACGGCATACGCTATTTCCAAGTCTCGTTGCTTGGAAAAGATTTTCTTCACATTGGCTTCCCAAAAATCGAGGGTTAACTTCATGAACTCATCGAGTTCTGCTTGTGCGTAATGTTTATCAACCGTTTGAAGTTGTACGGTATCTTCACTTCTCTCTTCACTGATGGGACTATGTGTTTGAAAATCTTTGTAGGTGGTATTGTTGAGAAGAATAAACCAGTTCTTGGCAATGACAGAAAAATAAGCGAAGGCTTTACTTTTCTTTTTTCGATGAACTTTACTAGGACGATTGGGGTCAAATTTTCCTATATTTGATACCAAATGAGCCAGTGCTTCTTCTTGTACTTTTTTGGGCTCCGTTCTGAAATAGGTAAAACCAAAACGGTTAAAAACGTTCTCAATGAGTTTATGGAAAGGAAACTCCAGAAGTTCCCGATAAATCTTTTCTCTCAATTCGCTATCTGTTGTGGAATTATAACGAATAACAGCTTGTTCTGTTTCATCGGTCCAATACATTCGAGAGGCTGCTGGTTTGCGTGTGCCAGTTTTCTTTTTAACTTCTGGCGGCGTACAAGGAACTTCTTTGGCGACTGGAGTCTTTGTCTTCTTTATAACTTGTTTCTTTTTCTTTTCGGGTACAGACTTCTTATGGGACATTCTTTTCTTTTTCAGCATAATTTATTCTCTGGTTGTCTTCTCGTTAAGAGAAGCAATCAAGTCAACCATCTGTTGAAAAATTGTCCCTACTTCATCGTCTTTCGAGAACATCTGTTTCTCATCCAAACGAATCATGTTTTGCTGAACCTCTTCGACTTTATTTTGAAGTTCAATAATCCATTGTGTGTATATTTCATTCTTCCTAACCTGAATCGATAAGGCTTTGGTCAAAAACCCAATCACAGTCAAAAGAAGAACAATGACAAATCCCAACAAAATAGTTAACCACATAAATCACTCTTCCAGTTCAATGGAGCCACCGTCGTCATCAAGATATTCTTGTAAGAAAAGCTTGGCTTCAATTACTGTTTCCCATTCTTGGTCTCGTAATGCGTCTGTGAGCAATTCGATTACATATGCAATATCAGTTTGATCCATATTATTTCGAACAATTTTACTTCTAGTCGAATCGCTCATATATATAACCTTTTTTTTCAAAAACTAACTTTTTCTTCATTTTAAGACGCATTAACCATATCAAATGTTTCAAACAAAGTCAAGCAAAAATTTCAATATTGTTTGAAATATCTTTGAGTAAAGTCATCAACCGGTGCAGACGGAAGTGTTGGGGAAACTGGAACTGGGGTGGGTTTCTCCTCCACTGGTTTAGTTTTTGGAATCTTCTGAAAAGGAAATTTGAATGCTTTAGGTTTTCCCACCTTTTTTACAACGACGGATTCTGGAATCGAGTTAACTAATTCTACCTTTTCTGCTTTTGGGACGTTAATTACCTCTTCCGGTTTTTTATAAACTACCACGTTGTAAGCAAGGATTAATGCAATTGCAAGGGGGTCAAAAACAACGATAAGGGCAAAAATGAACCATTTGGCAACAGTATCTAAATCTGTTCCGAACAATTTAGCGACAAATTCAAATGTTCGAATGTCTTTGTTGTTCTCACCGAATTTCATTTCTGATACTTTCTTATCGATATCTGAGATTTCTTGGATTCCGGCGTCGATTTTAGCTTGTTCGGCTTTTACATCAGCTTCGGTGGCTTTAATCATTTCTGCGGTTTGATCTTGTAACTGTTTAAGAGAAATGGCATTACGTGAAATAAATGCATTTGTCATCGCCTCAGACATGCGAGCTTCTTGTGCTTTTCGAAGTTCATTGAGGGCAACGATGCGTAATTGAGCTTGATCAATCTTATTTTTGGCGTAAGTTTTGGTTTTTTCTATCAAAACGATTTGATCTTGTTGAGCTTTATAGGCCGTTGAAGATTTTTGATATGCGGAGGAAAGGTATCCAAATATACCCAAGGATGTTATAATCATCAGAACTACCAATGCCAGAGAAAGATATAAAGAAAGCCATGCTTTAGTTTTTTTCCAATATCTATAGAGATAAGTTACGGCAACCAATTTTCCGATTTCAAGGGAGGTTCCCATAACTACAGTTGAAACGAATGCACCCGCAAACAAGGTTGCAATACCATATACGCTAAAAAAAGCAGCTACGATAGCAATCAATAAAGCCACAGTTCCAAGCAATACATCAAATCGAATAATACGGTCAAGTAATTTATCTTTCATAATTTATAAATATCATACCGTACAATAAAAAAACCCCGTCTTTCGACGGGGTTGAACGTAACTACGTATGTCTTTATTTGATGTCGATTACCTTGACATCGGGTTTTGGAGGCGGGGTTGGTTTTACTTTTTGAACCTTCACTTCCAGAACACCATCTTGGAATTTCGCCTCTACCGTATTTTTATCTACTAGGTCGGGTGGAAGGGTGTAAGACCGTACAAACGAAGAACGTTTAATTTCCTGAACATGGTACTTTCCTTCTTTCTTGTCTTCGGAACGCTTTTCTCCTTTGATAACTAGAATATCATCCTTGACTTCGACTCTTACCTGATCTTTGGAAAGACCGGGAATCTCGGCTTCAATGATGAATTCCTTTTCTGTTTCCCGAATATCTACTTTTGGGTACGCAGCAGATTCAAATGCTTTCGTGCCGAATACCGTCGTGAATTCAGGAAATACTTGTGATAATACTCTGTCCAGTAATGCATCGGTAGGACCGAAGAAGTCTGGGTCAAAGAATGAAGGGAAGGACGGACGTTGATAACGAACTAGACTATTCATACACTATTTTCCTTTCTGTTTAACAACAATTATTGTCTGTTAAGTTCGGTAACCCTCACAAGAGGCATTACCACGATGATACATCTGTATCATCGCCAAATAAATATATCATTCAAGAAAAAAAATCAACTTTTTTTAATCGAACCACATTCGAACAATCACCATTAAATCCTTTTGACTCTGATCGGCGTCAAAAAAGGTTCCATTTTTATCTACCACTATATAACCACCTTCATGTTCAGTATGACCGATTTCAACGGTGGTGGTTGTACACTTTACGAACCAAATTGGTCTTTCCACAATTGGTGGATTTCCCAAAGTAACCGTATGGCTACTTATGCTGCATTCTTGGAAGAACTGATCTCCTAAATTCCAACCGTGATTTTGCCACTCATTAGCTATATTACTTTTTTGTCGAATAACTGCTACTCTAACATCGGATGGAAGAATACCAAGCCCATGAGTGATTTCAAACCCCTTATTATCAGTGCCCGTTCCAGCACCAACACCGGGTTCCTTTGGGTGGGCGGCTTGGAAAGTTAACATCATACGTGCCCCATAAGTAAACCACTGTGTCCATGCACCCGCAGAATTCGACTTGATTGTTCCAACTTTAACACCATAATCCCATTCTGAAAGCTCCTCATCAACAAGTTCGGGATACACATCGGTTGCGAAAGAAAGTTGATCACCGCTATCGCCCGATTTCATGATGACGGTTGAAGTTTGTTGTGTATCTGAGCGATAGATCAAAAAGATATCATACCATTTTGTTTTTTTGAATTCGTCATCTCCAGCAAGAAGAAGTCCTCCGATTCCCGAAACGGTTCGATTGTTTGTTGCGTTCACTCCGGAAATTTCAAGTGTATTTCCTACTGCGTTGTGAACAACAATTCTACGGGCTTGGACTGTGATTCGGTACTTGTCATCATTGGTGTCGTACATTGGTGCCCAGTTGGCAAATACTCTCAATCCTTGAACAGTCCAAGGCATTGATGTTGATGGAATGTTTCCAACAAGAACCGAAGCGGTTCCGGCATTTAGAGCATAACTTGCTGTTCCTTGAAAACCCAAACCAATATCTAAACTGGAAGTGAAATCTCTTGCTTCAACTGAACGAACATAAAGTCGCCCATCTGTTTTGAGAAACATCAGACTTCCAGTAACTTTCCCAGATTTGGTTCTCCAAGTGAAACCGGGACTATTTGAATTTTGGAAATCGAGGTTAGGACCACTGGGAAGTAACGGATCGATATTATCTCCATGTTCAAAAACCAACCTACCCGCATCCAAAGTTTCTTCTTCGAAATACATCTGAACAAAATCATTGGTTATGGCGGGAGCAACTCCATATTCAGAATTGAAATGAATAGCACTTTGTTTGAATGCACTTCCGGCTGGTCTTCTGGGTAAGTCAATATATGCACTTGCAGAAACTTTCAACGATGAACTAATTTGAAGACTTTGTTCCCACGAAGTTCCTACTCCATGCAAGCAACTAGCGGTTTCCGAATAAGAAGAAGATTCGGAATTCGTAGGACTATATCCACTGATATCATAGTAGGAAGCAGTTGTAGCATAACTCGACGAAACCGCATACAAAGAATAACTTGATGAGTTAGAATATGAAGCTGTCGTAGCGTATGAGGCAGATAGAGCATACGAAGCAGAAAGACACGAAGCCGACACCGCCATCCAATTGTTTAATACATTGAACGTAACACGATAAGTTGTACCTGAGCCACTATCAACGATAGGAATAAAATCATCACTCGTTATCGAGGATAGCACATTGAGTTCACTGATTTTTACTGAGGCCATTTGTTATTCCTTATTCGTCCACAAAAATATCGGTTGTCGCTCGAACTATTGCTTGTACTTGACGACTTCCAGTATAAATTCTAATTCCATTATAGGCCCTAACAGATCCCGAAAATCTTTGAGGAATCGGGATAACTGTAAATTGACTCTTCAAAATAAATGGACAGATTATTGATCCCGTTCCTTGAGTATTTGAGCCCGTGTAATACCCTCTGAGCGTTGATCTGTCAAGGTTATAAAGGCCAGCAGTTCCATCCATATGAAGTTGAATTGAGCCACTGGAATCGTAGTAATCGTTAATTGGGATTTGAACATCTCCCCATGCTTCCATGGAAACTTTAACTGGTCCATTAGATGCTGAAAATTGCATCCATCCGAAAGAAGCGGTTTGGTCGTTGACTAGACTTGATGTTACGATTGGAAACTCTCTAAACAGAAATGCGTTACCTGTTCTATCCGCAGTGGATGCGGAATCGGCCATTCGACAAGTGTCGGATCGGATGGAATATGACGCCGTTCCATTGAAAGAACCGTTATATCTCAAAAATGACGCCGTTCTGGCTAATGAAGCCGTCATGGAATATGATGCGGTACCGTTGGGGGTTCCGGCAACATAATTCAAAAAGTCTGCTGTATTGGAAACAAAGGCTCTTGATGCCGACATGGCATGGGAAGCAGTGCCGTTGTTTCTTCCGGGTACATAGAGCAAATACGAAGCTGTATCAGCATAGTTTGCAAGACCACTGGAAATAACCAATTGCACAGAGGAAGTTAAAGCATATGAAGCCGTTTCAGACCAAAATGAACGGAATGCATAAGAAGACGATAATGCATACGATGCTGATATAACGTAAGAAGCCGTCTTGGCCCAATCAGCATAGGAAGCTGAAAGAGCATATGATGCGGATACTGCACCGGGTGCCCATGATGCCGAGAGAGCAAAGAGAGCATAACTGGAAGTAAGGCAAGCTAAAGTATAACTTGACGTTCCGTTCAGTGCAAACGTTCGTAACTCGGACGCTTTAATTTTCTTAGACTCAACGTTACTAACGTCTGTAATCAAAAACAAGTCAGATGCGGCAACTTGCGTTGACAGAAGTTCATTGAGTTCAGATACACGTCTATTGGCCATATATTTCTACGTAGAGTGACACCCTATACATATCGGTCAAACAACCTTTTTTAATCGTTTTGAGATAAATCTCACCAAACCGCTACGAACGATGTCATCATCGTCAAACCGAAAAACGTGAATTCCGTTCTCTCTGGCCTCCTCATCATCGAAGCGAGAAATCATTTTTATAAAACCACTTTTTCCGTTTATGTCCGACTGTTCTGGGTCTCCAATGATGAATACTTTGGCAAATTCGCCAGTTCTGGTTATTAAAGTGATAAGCTCTTTTTCTGTCATATTTTGAGCCTCATCACCAATAATAACTTTGGCATTCCAGTTTCTACCCCTGAGATGCCCCACTGGAAATCCCGAAATTCGCTCTTCTTTTTTGAGTAAATCAACCTGATTTTTGGGAAGAAGTTCTTCGACTTTTTCCATCATAGGGGCCAAAAACGGGGCCAGTTTATCTACGACTTCTCCCGGTAAGAATCCCATTTTGGTTTCGGCACTTTCGACTACACTTCGAACGTAAATCAAATCACTGACACGTTTATTACTAATCATTGTGAGAGCCGCCTGTACAGACAGATACGTTTTTGCCGTTCCGGCTGGTCCGGAGACAAAAATGAGTTTAGATTGTTTGTCTAGAGCTAAGTCTAGGAATGATTGCTGTTTAGGAGTTAGTTGGCGTTGAAATATGTCAAGATTAATACGTAGTTTTTCTCGTTGAGGTATGATTGGACTCTTGTCATATGGAGGGTTGGGCTGTGGATTTTCATTTTGTTCTAGTAGGAGTTTTTTTCTTTTTTTCATTCAGTTGTGCTTTGAGTTTATTCCGCAACTTGGCTACCCGTCCGCACAGTTCATACTGTTCGGTTTCCAGATAGTACTTGTAAATTGCCTCAAGGTTGATATCAAACTCTTTCGGACAAACGGTGACAACGAACTTTGAGTCTTTGAACTGAAACACCTCAATGATTGGAAGTTTATGGTTGATGGCGAATTCAATAGAAGATACCACTTGTTCCGTCATGTCAACCTTGTACTTGTCAACAAAAGCCTGTAACTCTTTATTATCAGCAGGTAGAACATACGGCTGATTTTCTTGGCCTGATTTTTTTATACGGATCGCCATAAAGTTCTACTTCATAAATAGCTTGTTGTCGAATATAACAACAAAAAAACGCAGCCTCCTTTTCAGAAGACTGCGTTATGTGAAATAGTTATGTAATTATTTCTTTTGCTTTTTTCCCTTGTTTGACCGATTGCTTTTTTCAGCATTCTCAGCTTTCTTGTCGGAAGCAGCTTTTGCTTCTTGAATCTGTTGTAGTTCTTTCAAACGGCGTGCAGCAACATATTTCCAACGTCGTTTTGTTTTTGGTGATGCGTCCTTTAGTTCAACGGACTCAAGGAGCAGTTTATCAATGGCCACTGGCGTAGCCGCCGCTTTGAGTTTATCGTTCAGTCCCATAGTCCCAAACTCGGTGGAGTTTATTATCATACTTCACGATGAGCACTGGTGCTCCCCATGAATGGTTTTTTTCTACCAGTTTCCAGAACTCTAACTCGGCAATTGCTTGTTGGTCGTTTGGATCAGAATACTCGTTAGATGATACTCTATATCCGTCACGAACGACGACATAGCGAGATTCTTTGGATTCTGGGTTCTCCGGTTTGACCGTAGTCCCCTGTGGAGAAACAGGGGCGGCTTCATTGGTTTTTTGTTTTTTTCTTCCCATATGGGATTGGTTTACTCTAATTTTTGGCTGAGAGAGATACTTTAATTCCTCCTGTAGCCATCAGGAGGACTAAAGCTGCCAGCCAAGTTTTTCCTGTAAAAGCAATGGAAAAAGAAAAGAGGGTATTAAATGCCCAAATCAAAGCGAGTGGTGCCAAAAAGATAATCGTCAATAAAAAAATAATCACGAAAACCGTTGTATTTAAGTTCATAGTGTTCTACTTTGTAAGGGCATCCTAGCACATTTAGGAGGGAATGTCAAGCCCATTATTCAGTAGAGGCAAAATATGAAGTTTGGATCCCTTACCAGCCCCAAGCATGAGAAGCCCGACAATACTTTTTCCGTTGACGGATTCACCATCCTTTTCAATCGTAATATCCGATTCAAATTGGTTGGCAAGTTTAACAAAAGATGCCGATGGTCGGCAATGCAACCCTGTTTCGTTATTAACCGTTATTGTACGAACTTCTTTCATTGTTTTTCTATACCCCGCAAAATTGTTACATGATTATAGGGAACCCTTCCTACCTCTTTTTGAATGATAGCGGTTATTAACTTTGCAAGTTCTTGCTTGTTGTTTATATCTATTGGCTCGTCTGGTTTTTTTCCAATCTTTTTTGAAACAAAAGCGACATAATCATCCGTTCGGTTCTCAGATGTAGGAGCCCATCGAGAAATAATACCACGAACGGTATTTATTTTATATTTGTTATTGTACACCCTGAGAATCCGTGCCATAGCACGAATACCATATTCTGGTGAGGCGAATTTTACAAATACCCCATCGTCACCAATTGCACCCTTCCATTGGATGTTACTTTTTCTAATATTGCCGGGGTTATTATTTCGTATTCCTCGGACTTCCCCTCCGACAGCCGAAGTCACCAATGAAATTGCTAAACCCAATGACAATAACAATTTTAGTTTCATGTTAAACTTATTCTCAGTAACTCTAAAGGCGTTTGACATAACTTCCACAGAAATGTTGAAACTTTTTCTTTCCCGTTGGAAGATATGAAATCGGTGTATGAAATGGCGGTAGGTGAGGGATTCGAACCCTCGGTGGGTTTACTCCACTCCAGTTTTCGAAACTGGTGCCATAAGCCAGACTCGGCCAACCTACCGTTTAATCGAGAATGTCTCGAAGCCAAGAAACCTTTGGCAAATCCTCTGGATTCTTGTCTGCCCTTTCAAGTGCTCGCTTCAATTCGTTGTCAGTCAATAAAAGACTTCGTTCACAGCCATCAGGAAACTGAATCCGAATATGATTGTATTCAGACAATGCGGCCCAATGCGGGTTCTTGTTAATAACCCGTTGAACGTCACCAATTCGTTTTGCTTTTGTGCTCATAATTGTTTCAGAAATTACTTAGGTCTTACATTTTTTATATTGACGTTCAACCTATTATCTTAAAATTGGCGGCGGATACAGGAGTCGAACCTGTTCACGGATAACCGTGCCTCTGCCTTCCAAGCAGGCCCATTACCGTTCTGGCAATCCGCCATAATAAGTTAAGTGTAAAATGAGAATCTTGTCCCATCGTCAAAGCCGTCATTTCATTACGGTGACGGCACCTGTCACGGTATTCGAGGTGAACTTAACACCCTACTTTTGTCCATGACGATCTCGTGTATCCATACTACGAGAATTAAACTGCACACTTAACTGTCCATACATATAATAGAATAGTGCCCAGAAAGCAAGAAAAAAATTGCTGGTCGGATTCCCAAAATAATCTGAGCATCTGATCAGCAATTCTCTGGCACCCCCCCAATACGTAGTCAGTGCTATTATTTCCCATGGGATGCGGCACTTTCGCCCAAGCCGTTAAAGAATACTCCAATCCGGCGACTACGCAAAACTTTTAAGCTGGTGGAGCCAAGGGGAATCGAACCCCTATCTAGTCAGTGCGAGTGACTTATCCTACCGTTGAACGATGACCCCAGATGGAGCGAGGTATTTAATCTCGCTCCTGTACTCGATATCTACAGAACTAAGTTCCTACATCGAGTTATATTGTCGCAGCCGTAGCCGATATTCTGTTTTATGTTCACATTTGTCTCACGTCATTTGACGTGCTCCGAAATTGTAATTCGGAGTGCCCCAACCTTGGCTTTATAACGGGCAGCACTACCCTTGCCTTTTTCGGGTTGCTCTTACGTTGTGGTGTTCTCGGGCGATCTTTTCAGAATGCGCCCTCCCAATCCGCTGCTGTAGAGTATCGAACTTCCTCTGGTGCGTGAATGCCTTGTGGCAAACCTTCCAGCGTGAACTCGCTTACGACAAAATTTCAAAGATCAGGGCATCATTATATCGTTTCTCGGTGTATTGTCAACAGCAATCTTCGGTTGTGATACTGATGGGGTTATAGGTTGACCAATGCTCTCGGTCCAACTTTGAAGAACCTTTCCACCTACCAAACTAATGATGAACGAAGTCAAAGACCACGGCAACGCTGCAATAGCACCTGTTTTCAAACAGATTATTACCCAAATTACCAAAGCGGCAAATCCCCATGCCAAAAATAATAATCTCATGGATGATAATGCTCCCGTATCATCCCGAACGAATTGAGTCAAACCATAAAAAAATGCCTTCATATCGTATAAATATGAAGGCCAATTCCGAAAAATGGAGCCAGTGAAGGGTAACGCTCCCTCTTCTCTGCTTTACCAAAGCAGTGTAATACTTTTATACTACACCGGCAAAATTGGTGCTGCTGAAAGGATTTGAACCTTCACGGGTTTCCCCACCAGCACCTCAAGCTGGCGTGTCTGCCATTCCACCACAGCAGCATTATCTAAAAGAAGTCAAATGCCATTTCTTGCAATATTTGCACTTGTAAGGCCGAACACTTGGTTGGTTCGACAGGGATTCAACCATCAACCGATATGCTTCCCGATTGGCTTCATCCTGAGACTCATATTGCTTCTTACCTTGGCATTCAAACTTCACAAAATTGGTTGCAGGTCTTGGATTCGAACCAAGGTTCTCAACGTTATGAGCGTTGCGAGATAGGCCAGACTTCTCCAACCTGCTATAAATTGGTGGAGCCAAGGGGAATCGAACCCCTATTTCCAGCTTGCAAAGCTGGCGTCTTACCGTTAGACGGATGACCCCTTTCACACTAGCCTAGGCTAGTAGTATCGTCAATAACTATATCAGAAACCAGAAAAAAATCAAGTGATTTCTACAACTTTTTTACCAATAGTCCCAACCCGCATCCTGTTTGAAAACCGGAAGTTCGGTCTCGTATTGTCCATTGTTAATTTTTTGCATCGCCGCACGAACCTTTGCCTTATCTCGTGCATTACAACGACGGCGATAATCGGAAGGAGCGTTTTTGTAGTTCAGTGCTACATGGTTAAAACCACTTTCTAGGCCACGAGCATGATTGGTAATCCTCTCAAAGTGATTGGCAATTTGTTTTTCCGCTGAGTAACATTCCGTCGAATTATAGAAAAACCAAGGCATGTCAGTCTCGAATGGATGTTCGGTATTACGAATGCGCTTCCAATTTTTCAATCGGAAGTGACGATTTCTTAAGTATTTATGCTGTATTCTCATGGTATCTATGAATTTACCAAACGGTAAATCATGTACCATAGAATAGTAGTTGAACAAAGATGATTAGCATTAGCGAGGCGTAGTAAGGTTAAAATTGCTTACTGTTGTTGGTGCATTAGTTGGAATTTCAATGATATTGGAAAGATTGGTTCCAATACCTTTTGAATTCTGAGCAAATATTCTGAATTTGTAAGTAAAACCGCCTTGGACACCTTTTACAACAGCAACATTAGTGGTACCGGGAATGTTACTTAATAAAGTCCAATTGGTAATCACTGGAAGTTTGATATATTCTAATCGATAGGTGCCAATAAGCTCGTTGGCGGGGTTTTTATCCCAAGTAAACCAAATGTCTTCACCAAAAGCAGTAATGGCGATGGTGAGAACCAGAACGAGAGTGGTCAATAGTTTTCTCATACGTCTATAAATAGTCAGGTTAAAATCTAACGTTCAATTTTGATAATCCGAAAATTCAAAACCGCCGAAGGCATACCAGACGGTAGATTTGTCGGTATCAAATAGCCAACTTCATTGGCATAATCGCTTTCAAGTCCATCTCTACTTCTGGACGTTATTGTAAAATAGTACTGACCTCCAGCCGTAAGGTTGCTCACGGTACACATATTATTGGTTCGACCATTAATCTCTAGTGTGTTTGTGTACACCCCGAAATAGAGGTTCGTTTTGTTTGGGATGAAAATTCCACAATCATTTGTGTAAGCTCGAATAATGTTTGTTTTGATTGATGTAGCTGGCCCGCCATAGTAAAGGGTATAACCAATAACATTCGTATCACAGTTTCCATCCCATGCGAGAGTTACTGATGCTCCCATAGAGATAGCAATGGTTCCCAGAGTGAGAATAGCCAACAGAAGCAACAGAATGATAATTGTTTTGTTTTTCATAACTAAATTGGTGGAGCCGAGGGGAATCGAACCCCTATCTCAACTCTGCCAGAGTTGTATCCTCCCGTTGAATGACGGCCCCATAAAATTGGTGCGATTGACAGGACTCGAACCTGTGGTGATACCTCGGTGTAAACGAGGCGCAGTCGCCGCTGTGCCACAATCGCATGGTCGGAGTGATAGGATTTGAACCTACGACCTTCTGCTCCCAAAGCAGACGCACTCGCCAAGCTGTGCTACACTCCGATAATCATTACGCACATAACTATACATGTTTTGAGTAAAAAGTCAAGTGGGATCTTGAGATTTTTTTTGCCCATCCTATGGCTTCCACCAGCATTTCTCAGAACATGTCGTGGGTACTGGCCCTGTCGTTGATGGCGTCAACCATGAATTTGAGGAATTCCATCGTATTCATATCGACTACTCCTTCTCGTTCATTGACAACGCCACATTCCAACTGATAGGGGTGGTATTCGTTGCCCGTAAGGGTCAATTGATGAAGACGGTCTGGGTCTTCCAGAACCAGTTTGTTCCATTCTTCCTTGGAAACAATGAAGTTCTTTTTGAAGAGCCGCCAGTACATCTTATCCCCCGGCTTCCATCGAGTGAATTCGACAAAATAAAGTGGATGCCACATTGGTTTGTCGATAGCCTCGAATTCCTTCCTCGGATCAGGAGGATAGATTTCGAAATGTTCGTACATGGGTGTTTTGAAAAATTCCAATTGCAAAGTGTCATCAATCAAATCGCCCATTGAATCGTCTATGGCAATGTTACTCATACTATTCCCAATCCTTTTCCGCAAATGGCACAATTTCTTACATCATAAGGCCATCCTTCAGTATCAACAATGATTGTGTGGGGACATTTGCCTTGTTTGTGAAGCGTCCTTGATTTAGTAATATCAGCTTTTGTAGCTGGACGAATGTCGCTAGCAATAACCGTATCTCCCGCCTTTTGGAGAATCTCTTCGTAGAACCATTTATTTTTCATTTCAGTATTCCTAGTTTTCTTGCTTCCGCCTTGATAAACTTCATATGTTCTTGCATCCTGAAAGCTTCTTGACGTTCTTCCTCAGCAATTGCTCTCATACGAGCGTTGTATTCCTCTTCGGTTTCCTCACGAGTTCCAAAAATAACCAAATCGCTTGGACCATCCCAGTCGGAATCAAAATGAAGCTCCAGATTAGTAAACCTTTGGAAATGTATTCCGTCTCCTTTTCGGTCAACCAATCAAGAAGCTTGCGAAGATTCTGATGCGGAAACGATGTTCCCAGATTCTCCAATCTCACTCGGATTTGTAATTTCTTCTTGCTTCGATTGACTTTCATTTTTTGCTTGTTCTCGAATTACTTTTTGTTTTGCACGCCAAACATTCAGGGGGTTTAGGTGTCTTTTCAATGATCGTAAACTACTCATTTTTGTCTCTTTCTTTTTTAATGAAGTAAATAAAAGCGTTTCTCTGTTCGGGGGGGAACTAATTCCTCACAAAACTGTTGAATTTCTTCGTCTGTAACTTCCCAATCAAACTCTTCACAAATGGAAGCAACACGACTTCCCATGTCTGTAAATGAGTAAGGTGCCTCGACAAGTCCCTTCTTAGCCATTTTGTCGAGATAATGGCCAATCAAAAGTACAGAAACCATGTGTTCATTATCCAACGTCAAATCTTTCAGACGTTCATTAATTGCTTTGAGTTTTTCTTTTTTGGTCATAAAGTGGTGGGCTATGGTGGTTACGCTCCACCGTCTCATCAGTGTCAATGATGAATTCTACTATTAAACTAACAGCCCATTGGTTAATCTGTGTATCCTCTCAGTTTCCGGCAACCGGGATTACCTGAATTGCACTCACCGCCAAAACGGAGACATAGAAGAGGGGCCAATCCGAAATCCGGATCTCCCTTCATTTTCTCGGCAACGATTTTCGCTGCCCTGTGCCATGGTGCTGGAAGCATTTCCGGATGGTCTTTGAACTTTTGAAGTTCTCCCGGTTTGTGCATTCCAGCATCACTACATTCAACGAACTGCTCCTGAAACCTCTTGATTTGTTTGTCCATATAGTCCTTTCATAAGCGAATCAAATTCACGAAATTTTGCCGCAACTTGTTCGTCCCATTTTGCCTTTTCAATTAGTTTATCTGCAATATCACTCACGCCCTTAGATAGAGCTTGGTTCAACAGAACCAGATTGACGTTATTTGTCATGAGAACTCGATTCTCTCGTTGAAGCCGATTCACTATTAGAGTGTTTCTCATATCAATGGTAAACCACACAAGAACAATGAGAAGATAGATTACTTTTTTCATTTGAGGAACCTCACCCAACATAGCGGCATCATGATTTCGTTGAAACTTTCGTTGACTTTATAACTCATAAGTTTGGTGGGCAACACAGGAATCGAACCTGTCTCTCGTCAGTGTGAATGACGCATTCTTCCGATAAACTAGTCGCCCTTATTCGATTCTTGATTCTGCCAATATTCTTCCATTTCCTGTTGACGAATCTGTTCTTCGTGTATCTGACGCTCTAAATCTCGCAGGGCATATCCATCCCGGCCATACCACGGATCTCCATAACACATCGAACAACTGTTTCCTTGTCCTTCTGGAATCAATGATCCGCATGATGAACAATAAGGCATAAATTCAATTTCCTCCAATACCTTTGAACATTTTTCCGGCAGCCACCGCCAATATCAATATGAAAGGCCAGAAAACCATATTACAAATCAGACAAACCACAACTTCCCCGACGCCTTTAATGTCATTAAGTTGCGTTAAAAGAATCCACACGCCACTAATGAATCCAATTGCCAAATATGCTAATCCAATCCAAAACATTGTTCTCTTACTTTCTACTTTACGGCGTGTTTATCCCATCGCAAACAACATCTACGATGCAGACGTTTTACTTTCGAATTCCCGCTATCTTCCTTCGTCCAAGTGGTATTTTTGTGATTGGACACTTTTCTTTACAGTACGGTTTCATTTGAATTGGCGGAAGCGGCTGGATTCGAACCAGCGGGGGCTGTAACACCCCAACACTTTAGCAAAGTGTCGCAATAGACCGGACTCTGCCACGCTTCCCTAAGTTCGTTTTTATGTTCTCGATGACGATGACATACACAACAAAGAACCACGCATTTATCTGGTTCTTGGCTCGTTCCACATAAATTGGCGGTAGGGGAGGGATTTGAACCCCCGGTCCCGGTTTTTGCCGGGACTTCCGATTTCAAGTCGGATGCGATAAGCCAAACTCTGCCACCCTACCATACCCGCAATTATATCAAAACCAATAGATTTGTCAAGAGGTTTCGTTTACCTTCTCATCCCGATAGTAGCCACACGGACAAAATAACCGAACAATCTGTTCTTTATCTACCACCAGAAATTTGTCCGATGGTCGTTTCTTTTTTAAGACTGCTTGACATCTGGGGCAGTAAAACGTTTTTGATATAATATCATTTTCCATCACGATAAATATCATTTCGTAACAGGAAGATACGATGTGATTTTCCACCCGGATTCCCAATACACCGGTTTACCATCGGGATCGCCAAACAAACCGTCCCAGATTTTGTCTCCATCGATCACAATCCAATGCCAGCCGTTTTTTCGTTTTGGGTCGGACAAATGGCCGATTGCCAATTTGGGAAGGGGTTGATTTGATTTAACTCGAACACAACGGTCTGGACATTTGAATCCAAATTTTCTGAGACCCTTGACAAGGTCTTTTGTGAATGTAGCCCCCTTTTTACCTATAGCCTCAGCGGCAGCCTCAACCGAGACTTCCGCAATGATCGCCACCGCTATTACTCCGCAGTTCTTCATTTCCGGCAGTTGTTTGATCCACTTTCTCATACTATTCTTTTCTGATTCTTTTATACAGAGAACAAGTATGGCAAAATGGACCGTACTTGTCAATAAAAATCCACCTATGGCCACAGTTTGAATAAGTAGCCTCCGAAGTTAGAGCGGCACCGTTAATCATAAAACACCCGTTACTTGAACGTTATAGTTTCCGATACTTTTCCATACGAAATTGGTGCTCCCGGCAGGATTTGAACCTGCAACCGAGTGCTTAGGACGCACTGACTCTTCCAATTGAGCTACGAGAGCATTCGTTTCTCATTCTGGATGGAGAGAAATGAGAAACTTTAGTTGAGCTTGTTACCGCCGACTCGTTTAGTCCACCATTCACCCCGCTCACTACCAACTTCCTCAGATGGTATGTCTAAGAAACACTGTCGGGATGTTAATCTTTGAAGTTCTCTCTGGCGTTGTTTTTGCTTTGCTTCTGCCATTGTGACGTAATATTTCTGTCGTTCGAAAACAAATGAAGTCATGTAAAAATGGAGCCGAATCGGGATTTAGTCCATTACAGCCGTTCGGCACTGCTGTTTATTTTTTCGGAAAAGTCTTCGCTGTTTGGTGACCTCATATAGAACAATACCCGAGCATGTACCCAGATTGAAGCTTTCAATGATACCGTGCATCGGAATGCTCACACAGAATTCCGCAGCTTGAACGGCTTCGTCGGAAATCCCATGACTTTCGTTTCCAAACCAGACCGCCAGATGGTGCTGTGTGAAATCGGCCTCATCGAGGGAAACGTTCTTTTTACCTTTTACGTGCGGCGATGTTACTACCGACAAGAAATGCTTTCTTTTCAAATGTTCGATACATTCCGCTGTGGTTTTGAAAGGATGGATATAAGTCCATTTGACGGCGGAAGCAGAGATTTTATTTAAGCTTCTCCGCTCACGCATATCCTGCCAATTATCCGGTAATAATTTGTAGCCGTCAATTACGTATAACTTACTCACCCCAAGGGCATCAACGTTTCGAATGACTGAACCAATATTTTCAATGGTTTTGGGGTTTTCGAGTACCGCAATCAACGTGCGGCAACGCTCTTTTTTGATTTTGTTGGCCTTTTGTCGAATACTCATAAATTATTCTCCATCACCATACATGTTGAAGACTCGGGCGGGTTTCGGCGGAATGATTTCTTCCACTTGTTTGATGGCGTAAAGCTTACCTTCTTTCGGGGATATCCGGAAATCACCCACGAATTTGTGAAGTCGGAAATATGCTTCAAGAACATCAGTCAGACTCGGATGGACAACTCGCTTTTCGTCGTCAACAAGCATCCACTTGTCACCGGGAGGAACACGAGTTGCAATTAATTCGTTCTGCTCAACTGTTTTCTTTTGTTCGCTCATATTCTTCGTCCGTTAAAATTTCCAAATAATAACGATGATTCACCAAGTTGCAATACTTTCCAATTCGGGCATCAAGTACTTTTGAAACCTTTCCGTTGATGGCAACAGTTTGCCCTTTGATAGCTTTGGCAATTTTGGCTTGTTCCTCGATGACTTCTTTTTTGGTTGTCTCCGAGTCGCCAATGAAAGAACGATAGCAAGTTCCTTGCTTCGTAACACAACGTTCGTCTAAGGTCAATTCCATAAAGTAGTAGCCGTGAGAGGATTTGAACCTCCAAGGGGGTATTTTTTGAAACCACCGCTTCTTCCAAATTTCGCTTAACACCACACGGCCATAAAATTGGTAGCACCGACAGGATTCGAACCTGCACTACATACGTTCTAAGCGTATTGCCATCTTCCAATTGGGCTACGGTGCCATTTTTTGTTTTCTCTTTTCTCGCTGATACCGATTGTAATCCATTATGTCGGCATATCCTTTTGAACCATTATATCCCGGCGTTTGTGAATGACAATTCGGGCAAAGAAACTTCAAATTTTCTCTCCTGTCATCCAACCAGTTTTTATTCAAATGGTCAACTTGAAATCGGAGTTCTTTGTTTCTCCATACGGGCTCCGATCTACATTCAGAGCATTGATATGGAACACCACTCTCGATTAACGCTCTTCTTAATTGGATGGCGTGTTGACGTTTTCCAGATGTGCGTAAAATTAAGATTTCGGTCCAATGCTTTCTCCGAGGCGAAGGTCTCCCTTTCGCCGCTGTCTTGCCAGTGAAATGGGAAGTATCAATCTCATACTCTTTCAGTTTTCGGGAAAGGTGAGAATGACTTCCCCCAGAGCGTCGAATGCCGAGTTTTCTCATAACGTCGGATATACTCACGCTTCCCCTGACAAGCGGGATCAACATTTCTTTGGGATATTTCAGGTTCATGCCAATAAATGTATCTCAAAGTGGAAAAACAACTTGTTTTTGTGAAAGAACATATTCTACTTTCAAAATTAGGAGCCCAGTGTCGGACTTCAACCGACGTATCGTTTCCGTGCGTCCACTTCCACGTACCAACCCCGTTGGGCTTTGTTGTACCCTCGCAGCCACGGGGACAAGGAAATTGCTATCATTACCCATATTCAGACGAGTCAAAATCTCCCATTTTTTGAGCCTACGCTCATAAGACCTACATCTTTTTAACCTAGCGGGAGCTTTTTATCTAGGAAAATCCTCGTCACGATTTTACGGTTTAACTGGGCATCAAAGAACTATTGTGCTGTCTGGTGCTTTCTCAGTTCTGTAATTTGAGAAAAACCCACCGTTGAAGTTCCCTTAAATGGTTCAAAAATCCTTAGTGTTTTTGACGATTGATTGATATCAACAATCAAACAATCAACTCTTCCCACGTCATCCCATTTTACAGTTGCCCAACGGCCAATATCACTTTTTTTCAGTTTCATGAAAAACACCATACCATACTTCATGGAGCATGTCAATCAGAAAAAATGGTCAGGATGGCGGGATTCGAACCCACGACCTCAACACCCCCAGTGTTGCGTTCTACCAAGCTGAACTACACCCTGATATATAAAGTGGCACAGCGGGTGGGGCTCGAACCCACAAGGTCAAATCCAATTTCGGAGTTTAACGACCACGGCTTAGAAGACCGCACCGATTACCGCTGCGTGGCTCCCTCTCAGGGATTTGAACCCCAACTAAAAGCTCCAAAGGCTTCTGTGCTGCCATTACACCAAGAGGGAATAAAGATACCGCTGTTTTATTAGATTGGCACAGCGGTCAAGCCTTTATAAAGTACCTGTTATTGACAGGGACCATATTTTTACTTGCGTCCGTGACGATGTTGCTTGCCTCGTTTTTTACCATGCTTTTCGTGGCAAGGACAGCAGCAACCTTTACCTTGTTGCCCAAGATCTTGATACATTATAGGACCACGGGGACCACGTTGAGCCCACATTGGACCTCTTGGACCTTGTTGGTTCCATCCATGTTGAAATGCGGGACCATGAAAACCCCGGCCCTGAACTTCACCGATAACGAGTTTACCTTTTTCAAGCGGCGTGTTCGTATCTTGTGCAAACGATTGAAGTGAATAATCTCATATGTATTGACCTTTCATTATTACATGCGTATTCCGCATGTCGAATCCACCAAGTTTTTTGGCTTCACGACATACCATATCTGATTATCCAAAACAATTCAAATGAGACGAACCGGAATATTCATGAGATGAACACACCAAATTTTGTGATGAATTAGACATGAAAAATGAAAAGTAATGGTGGGTCGCCACGGTGCTGCCCCGTGCTCTGCGGTTTAAGAGACCGCTGCATCGCTGCAATGCTTGCAACCCATTAGAAATCTTGAGGCGTGTCAAACGGAGTTGCTCCCGCTTGCTGTGCATAACGCCCATGGGGATGACCTTCATGCAGTTCATCATATTGTTCGATTTTCGTCATAATTTTGATGGCGGGATGAAGCTGCTCAAGTATTTTCACAATTTGCTGGAGTTGCGCCACGTAAGACTGAACGGCGAGCTTTTCTTTCATTCCCATTTTCTGCATGGTGTATCCAAAAGAATCATTAAAACTTTCAACTTCTCCTATTAAAGTTTCCAGTTTCCGGATAATTTGAGTCCACGCTTCGCCAATGATTGTACGAGTTGGAATGTCATCACTTAAATATTCCAAATTTTGCCTTTCATTCAATGCAGTCTGAATCGCTTCTTGAATCAATTGGCGTAGTTCTTCTTTTGTCATGCCTATAAATAGGTGTTACCACTCGGAATCACGCTAGAGATTTCTATGCTATGAATGTCATTGATTTCATGAATTTGGCAGGGAGGGCAGGATTTGAACCTGCGACCTTCGGGTTACTGGAAGATATAATCAACCATTGGCTCGACGCTCTAACCTCTGAGCTACCTCCCCATAATGTGGAGAGGATATTGGGATTTGAACCCAACTCCTCTAAATTGGTGCAAGTGGTGGGACTTGAACCCACACGAATAGTCTGGTTAAAAGCCAGATGCCCGTCCTCTATGGCTTCACTTGCATGGTTAATTGATAGGACATTTATTTTGTATTTCCTATCTGTTATTCTTTTTTCTTTTTGGTTAAATGGAGTTTGGAATTAGCAGAACATTCAATAGGTTAAAATAATGGCAAACGAAATCCTTCGTTGTGACCATCTGCTCTGAGTTTCAAAGCATATTTATGTAATTTGATATCATCAGCAAGAACAATTTGCATTAAATCATAATCCGATTTATTCACTTCATTGAGTTTTATTCCGAAATATTTTTTTTTTCGTTTTTCAGTTACATTTTCGTGTGGAATAATAATATCCCGATAGAAAAGTTGTTGAACATCTAATGCAAAAGTTTCTTGAAGACCAATGAATGCTGTCCTTTCCAAAATCTTAATTGCTCCATCTAATGTTGCAGGAAATTTCGATCCTGATGTTATACCATGAATCATGGTTTTATCCAGATTCGCTTTTATCCAATCGGTAAAATTCGGAAATGGTCTTTCATTCCTTACTGTCTCAATGTTGTCATGATGGTAGAGAGAAATAATACGCTGAACGGGATCTCGTAAAAAAAGAATGTACTTTCCCGGTCTTTGGATATCTTCGTGCATTCCGTAATAGACCAAATGCCCCGTAAAATATTTGGCAGCATCGGTGTCCGGAGATTGTACCAACGGACGAGAACGATATCGAGTTCGATTATTTGAAAGAACGACGTGGTTTTCGTATAAAAAAGACCGAGAAAGACACGTTGTCACTATTTTCGTAAGCGACATTCCTGCCGTTTTCGTAACATGAAAGAAACAAAACATGGTATTGTCTATGTCAATAAATAGTCGTACGTTCAGGACTCACACCTGATTTACTCCATCCCGAATGGATGGTGGCTCGTAAACTCTGCCCCCCGTACGATAAAAATGGTCGCCATGGCAGGACTCGAACCTGCCACCTTCGCCTTATCAAGACGCTGCTCTTCCAATGATGAGCTACATGGCGAATAAAATAATTGGTGGGTTCGGACGGTAATGCTCCGTCTTCTCAAAGTTAAAAGCTTCGTGCTTCACTATTAAAGCTTCGAACCCATTCTCCCGGTCCAGTTAGTCAATTCCACCTACTGCGAGGATGTTGGCTGTGTGGCAGTACGCATACCGGGATAAATTGGAGCACGCAGGGGGATTTGAACCCCCACGATCTGCTTGGAAGGCAGATATGCTGCCGTTAAACATCATGCGTGCGTGGTGCGGTAAGGAGGCAATACTCCCTTTCAACATTGGCAATGTCGTGTCTTACTATTGAACGACTACCGCATTAAAACTCTGGGTTTTCTGGGTGTGGAATTTCCGGCTGTGATTGAAGTTGAAGTTCGGGATGTTTTGGTTGAGCATTGCCGGGATCAATACCCTTGACGTAACCGATTCGATTGAATTTGATTCCAAGGATTTCCTTTTGGTCTTTAATTTTTCCACGAATTTTGACCTTGGTTCCTTTTGTTATGATATGATTTGGAAATGCTTTATCAAGATTATAGATAATGAACTTGTTTCCTTTATCGTCCACTGCACGGGCATCTGTATAAGTTGGATTCTTTTCCCATCGATTGAACGACCGTCCCTCCTTAGTTTCAATCTTGTAAACCTCAATTTCCCCTTCATATTGGTCTCCGATGGCACCGACGTATTGAACATCCTTGTATTTTTCTTGATTTTGCTTGGTGACTTCCTCGTAATACATGTTGGCGAATACTCTTAATGCCTGACCTAGTTTCGTATTCTCATATTTTGGATCTTGATTTTGAACTAGCCAAATAATGTAACGAGGGTCTTCAAGGTAACCTTCTCCAAGTGATTTTCCACGGTATTTTCCAAAAGTAAATTTGATGTCTTCATTACTTCGAACGACATTCTTTCCAATGAGACCTTCTCGATTTTTGTCCGTCATGATTTGAAAACGGACACTTCGAGGAATTTTTTCCAATGCTTTTTTAACCGAAGTCAAAAAATTCGTGGTCATGTTCCCCATGTAAATGGGGTTCTTTACCCATTGAGCAACCGTTGGATCAACATCTTTCCAACGCCATAGCGTAAAATACACCTGATATCTTCCAGTGACATCAATGTAATAGAACCCTTTGATTTGTGGGTCAATCGCTGGAGACTCGTTGTGTTCTTTCGCCAACCGAATGCCCTCTTGCCATTCTTCTTGAGAGATTTCTTTTACATCGCCAGCGGCCATTTCAGGAAGCGTGTAAGTTTCAAAAAGATGATCTGGAGAAATTTTATGTATAATCAGTTCTGAAAGACGCATATTTTATAAATATCAATAAGCAGTCCAAAAGTCGTCACTCAAATTTCTATCGGTGAGGTAATCGTAAGGAATCCAACAATAGCCTCCAAGATTTCCGTAAGGAATTCCCCAATTTTTTCCCCATGAATTACGAACTAAGAAACGTCGAGTAATATCATCGTGTCCTATGCAGAGCATTGCATGACCACCCAACATTTGTTCCCTTGACGAGGGCATGGGAACATCACCCGTGGCAGCAACAGCATCACTCAGAAAAGACTCGTAAACAGCAATACCAAAAACAAACGGATGAAAATTTGCCAAAGATGTCCTCATTTCATCCAACGTCTCAATTCTGTAATACTTGCTAACTTTGTGATTGATGGCTTCCCGATAGCATCCTAATGGAGGTTCATTCATCCAAGCATTCACGTCATACGGCCATTGAAATTCATAGCAAATTCCATTCAACTTAGCACTTTTGATGGCATCTCGAATATAAGTTCCGGAATCTTCATCGACATTTTCTGAAAGTACCCGAGAGTTGTAATAGTTAAACAGACGGCTGAAATTGCGATAGTTTGAGCCTCCCAAACCAGAGAAATTTCGATTGAACTCATAAAGCCCAACAACTGCATTACTCACGCAACTTCCAAGAGTTCCTTGGTCCTCTACAGAAGAACACCAGAACCTAAGACTTGAGGTTACTGAGGCGGTGATAGGAATATTTTGATCAATAGTAAGTTGAGAAAAGGTATAATCTCGCTGATCGGGAAGATCAGGTCTCCAAGCAAGTTTTCGTTTCATGACTATAAATAGTCAAAAAATGGCTGATCCGGTAGGAGTCGAACCTACATAAACAAACTGTCTCCTGAGTCAAAGTCAGGCGTGTTACCAATTACACCACGGATCAATAAAACTGGTATCGGTAGGGGGATTTGAACCCACCATGTCTTCGCAGTGAAAGTGCGATGTGTTAGCCAATTACACCATACCGACGTGAAGAGGGTAATCAGCGAGGTTTGCTGATGCACCCAATCCCTTGCCTTGCACAAGGGAGAAATTGGTCAGGATGATGAGATTCGAACTCATGTTCTCTCGGCCCCGAACCGAGCGTGTTACCGCTACACTACACCCTGATTGGCGGGATGGAGGGGAATCGAACCCCCGTTGTCGCAGTGACAGTGCGATATCCTAGCCGCTAGATGACCATCCCTTTATGACGAAATCATATTTAGAAGACTTACTAAACGATGAACTATTCTAAAATTGGAGTCCCGTGATGGTTACGCTCCATCCATACCAGTTTTGCAGACTGGCCCCTTCACTAGTTGGGTACCGGGACAAATACTCTTACGATTGTGAATTGTTAATGGGCAGCAATAATATGGCAAATGGAGCCGAGTGTCGGTAACGCTCCGACGCATCAAGTTTACGAAACTTGCAGGCTACTCTTACATCAACTCGGCATAAAGATCATGTTTACTGATCCTTTTGATGCTTCTAAAAACGTTTCTGGATTTCACTTAAAGTTCCGGCTGTACACACCGTCTATCAAGATCTTTACAATCAAGATACTACATCAATCATTCGGACTTGCACCGATTCTTCCAGCTTACATGCTGTTGTGCTCCTACATACACCATAGTAGATTGCCTTCTCAGGATTGTTAAGAAATTGGAGCCAACGGTGGGATTCGAACCCACGATGATTTTCCTGTTTACAAAACAGGGGCCTTCAACCACTCGGCTCACGTTGGCATTTGAAAAATGGTGTCACTGGGGGAATTTGAACCCCCACGCCTTTCGGCGGCTGCTTCTGAGGCAACCATGTCTGCCGATTCCATCACAGTGACATTAAAATTGGGGTGATAGACGGGTTATGCTCCCGCACCGCCAGCTTCACAAACTGGAATGCTAACTATTACACCACTATCACCATACACAGAAAAGAAAAAGGCGTCTTTTGACGCCCCTTTCGTGATCTTCTGTAAAAATTGTTCCTATTATCCCAAAGTAAATGTTCCAATAGTAACCTTGGTGGTTCCATACATATTCTCCGTAACTGTCAAAGTAACGGTGTATGTTCCTGCTACCGTATATGCTTGAACCGGAGGAGTTGTTGCCGTGGAAGTCAAACTTCCGGAACCTAAATCCCAAAAATAAGTCATAGTACCGGGACCGCCATTAGTGGAGGTGTTGACGAAAGTAATATTCGCAGGAGCAGTTTTGGACGATGAAGTAAACGTAAATCCAGCAACCAAAAGATCGTTTCTTTGATAAAATGCTGGTCTTGCTTGACCTCCACCACCTGCCATTGCATTCACCATTGGTCCTGCTGTGGCAACCGAAGTTTCGGGTGCATTTGGAGGAAGTGTTTTGCTAGCCGCTTCGGCCAACATTTTAGCTTCGGTTTCAGCAATTTGTTGCTGTTCCCATAGTTCCTCCTGCCAAGTTTTCTTTTTCTTGGGAGCGTATGGATCGTAAGGTGTGATGATATACATATAGGTTTTTGATTACAGTTCAACCTATAAATAGTCCAACCATACTGAAAACAATCCAAAAATTGGTAGCCTCACCGGGATTCGAACCCGACTTTCCGCCTTGAGAGGGCAGTGTCCTAACCTGAGCTAGACGACGAGGCCATTAAAAGTGGTACACACGGCAGGATTCGAACCCGCAGTTTCAGTTTCCAATTACCGCATCAACTCGTTCGAAGCGAGAGGGGACTACGTGTGCAGAAAGTTTTCGTTTATGGGTTCTTACCTGCTTTCAGACGGGTTGAAATTGGCTCCAGTGGATGGATTCGAACCATCAACCCTGATGTTAACAGCATCTCGCTCTACCGTTCGAGCTACACTGGAATGAAATGGCTGTGGTCTCTGGACTCGAACCAGAACTATCTGAGTAACAGTCAGACGTGCTACCAATTAACACTACACCACAATAAAATTGGCTAGCGATGAAGGAGTCGAACCTTCACCAAAGGTTTCAGAGACCCGTGTGCTACCATTACACCAATCGCCAATAAAAGTCTTTCACTTGGCAAACGTAAGATTTACACTTTCGGGTTGAAAATGGTCCCAACCCTCGGTTCTGCCCCGAGCTTTGCAGATTTTCAGTCTGCCACTTTCACTAGATTAGTTTGGTTGGGATGGCAGGCGGTGGGGGATTCGAACCCTTATCCCGTAGCTGGTTTTGGAGACCTGCCCGTGCCCAAGCACCCCGCCTATTCATTTGTAATTGACTAAAGTGGTGGGCATGGGAGGACTCGAACCTCCGAAGTCCCGAAAGACGCAGGATTTACAGTCCCGTGCAATAGCCACTATGCGACATGCCCAAAGAGATTTGTTTGTTCCTGTCCGAATTTCTGTAAGCCGTAGCTCAAGAGGGAATCTTTTCAGATTGCGTCAAGGAGTATGCTATTCGGAACATACGGATTGGGTAGTTCTTATGTTTTACTTGCTCACGTCTATACTATACTTTTTCAGGCAAACAAAATTGGTACACCACCGAGGATTTGAACCCCGAATTTTGCTTCCGTAGAGCAACGTGATATCCATTTCACCAGCGGTGCATTCAAAATGGTCGGAATGGGCGGATTCGAACCGCCAACCTCCTGACTCCAGATCAGGCCGTCTCCCAATTGACATTACACTCCGTATTTCTTTTCTATCGGAGTATTGCATCGGTGATACGATTGATGACACCATACACATGTAATCCATAGAGTTACTTTATCGCCAGTTGGGTTCTGCACTATTCCAGTCATAACACCCACTGACCAATCACCTTTTTTGTCACTCTTGGGAAAGCAGACCTTTTAAAGGGCCGATGGAGTTTGCTTAAACCCAACTCTATCTCTGAAATTTTTCCAACAAAAAGCCGACCTTTTTCTGGTCGGCTTCGAGGTTTCTATGTACGGTTTACCTCAGAAGCCGATCCTTTCTGGGCGATTATCAATATACAAAGCACTTCCATTAAGGCTTTGCTCGCCCGCTGACTTAAACCAATGTTGTTTTGATTGTTTCATTTTCTTTTGTTAGGTGATACTCTCACCCTATGCCTATAACTATACACGATTTCAGAAAAATGTCAACATCTTTCTCACTTTTTCGCAACTTTTTCGTTGCCAAGGTCGATGTGTTGAATCCTTTCTTACTTTCAACATGGAATACTATACTAGTTTTTCGGAAAAAGTCAACAACAAAGTAAAACTATTTTGAAGTCCTCATATTTTGAGGAGGAAATGGATGGGGGTCTGGGACCAAATAACTCCACTTGTCTTTTTCTGTGTAAATTCCTGCACCCACTCTTTCAAACATTGAAACCGTAACTTTGTATCCATCAATAGTAACCAATATATAACCGTATTGAGCAGCATGATATTGGTTCACAGGATTCCAAGACGAATTATTTCCATTATACGAATATGATGAATTTATGGGTGCTCCTCCATTTCCAACAATCATTTGATAAATTCCTCCCGCTTTAAGACGATCATAGAAATGGTCATGTCCACAGAGATAAATTTTACAACCACTGTTTATCAAGCTCGTCCAAAATACATCCCGATTAGCAGGATAATCATCCATACAATCGGTGTGATTTGCTTTGAATGCGGGTTGGTGAGCATAAACGAAAACGTGTGGAAGTTTATTTTGGGCTAATACCTGATTCAACCATGTCTGGTTAACTCGTGCGGGAGTTACATAATTGTCCATTCCAATCAAGAGAACATTTTTGTGATAATATGCGAATGTTCGATATGTTTCCCCTGCGGGTCCATTTGTTGGAAGATCGTTTTTGAAAAGAGAGAGGTAGGAAGTAATATCATTAACATCGTGATTTCCCAACACGGGAAAAACGGGAATTCCTGCTTGATAAACTGGAGCCATAACGGTTTTCCAATTACTGAACCAAGTATATGACCCTGAATATGCCAAGTCACCAACAACAATGACGAACTCGGCTTGTTGACGAACGATTTCGTTTGCTATTTCTGACATAATGGATTCGTTTAGAGGGTCAGAAGAACTTGTTCCACGAGTATCTCCCATGGCAACAAAACTCCACGGTTGGGCATTGCAAAGATTGCAAACGAAAAGAATGGAAAGGAAAAAGTATTTCATATAAAGAAAGTCGGGGTCTGGTTTCCCAGACCCCGCTGAACAAAATCAACAGAGATAGTTCACTTCACCGTTTCTGTATTACCAACTTGAGAAGGAGTTGGTTTCAGGATTGTCATGATAGCATCCATAAAGTTACCCGAGATAACAGTTGGATTGAAGTTGTTGGGAAGATACCCTTGAATACCTTTAGTTCCCTCGGATAATGCCTTTGCAATTTCTACTTTCACGAAAGCGTCCGGTCCCGCTGATTTATAAGAGTCGAGCATCAACTGCTTCGCAGCCGCTTCTGCCTTACCCTTGGCGAGAGTACCTTCTGCTTCGGCAATCATTTTCAACTTTTCACCCTCTCCCTCAAGAGCTTTTTGCTCTTTCATGGCTTCGGCGGCTATACGAACTTGTTCTGCTGCTGCCTTGGCCGCAATTACCACTTTCTCGTTTTCTGCTTGAGCACGGAGAACCATAATCTTGGCATCACGTTCGGCACCGACAACTTGAGTGTTCAAGTCTGCTTGCGCCCTTGCTTTAGCAACGAGTGCTTCGGCAATCGCTGCCTTTTCCTCTTCAACGGCTCGTAATTGTTGTTGCGTAGCAATTTGCTTCTTTTTGATTTCAGCGATATAGTTAGGATCTAACTCAATATGTTCGATAACGAAATTCTCGACAATCACACCACGTTCGGCTAGTTCGTCGGTCTCATTTTTATCTGCACCTGAGAGGGCATCTTGAATCTCTTGTTGCAGACGAACCAGACCTTCACCGCTATAAGCATCAATAGCTTTCATCTTGGTGGCCTTGTCCTTGACGACCCGCATCACTACTGGACGAATGATTTTGTCCTCAATATTGTTGCGAACAGTCTTATGAATCTCAACCAATTTCGTGGGATCAATACGCCACCGAAGATTCAAGGAAATCTTCATGTCCTGACCTTCCTGAGACTGTACGAGATATGCATCGGCATCACGCCCGATTCCCTTTTCTCCTGCTTCCTCCGTCTTGTCATTCATAACGAACACTTGAGAAGCACCATCATAAATGTACATTTGTTTCATGAAACCGGGAAACAAAATATGGGTTTTCGGAGGATAGACTTGATTAATGACACCATCAGTCCATGTTTCAAGAATACCGTATTCATTTCCTTTGACGGTGGTGAACTTAACCATTGTGAATAACACAATCAATCCAATAATAGCAACGATGCCTAGCATTATAAGTTTGATTGTTCGAACGATACTATTTGATTCTGTCATAACTGTGTTTGTGTTTGTATTTGTGATTTTAGTTAACTATTCCGACGTTTCCTACTTTTTCTTAGTTTCCAAGTTTGGAAATTACTTCGCTTCCTTACAATCACATTTCTCATCACAATGATCATCGAGATTGTGTTTGGTAGAAAGTTCGGGTTTGGTTTTTAGCATTACGTAGAATGCATACCCGATGAAAGTGATGAACATAATGGGAGCAGTAAAGCGAAACGTTTTGGTTTCAACTGAAAACCAAATTGCACCCGCAAGAACAATGATCCAAAAGATAGACCACCCTGCGTAATAAATAAACGTTTTTGATTTTTGCATAACTGTATCCGATGTTTCCACTTACTGTATTGATTCTTCTGAAAAAGTCAAGCTGATTATTTTAGGTTGCCTATTGTAAGGTGCCAAGGTATTGGTGTTGTGGGATTGAGACCAAGTTCAATTCGTACTTTTTCAAAGTCTCGACAATAAACCGGAAGCCAGAAATAACAACCGTCCGATTCAATCTCTGGGGAATAACTGAACTGGACAGGCTGTCCATCATATTTCCTCCAGAATCGTTCATCGTGGTTGGGTTCATATTTTCCTGCAATGACGGTAATATGAGAACCGTGCATTGGGATTTGTAAATTAATTGATGGGGAATAAGCATGGACTAACGAGCGATAATACCGAGCTAATTCTTCACAGCAGTCCACTATGAGCCAGTGGTTGTAGTAGTGCCACCGTCCTGTGGATACAAAGACTTTGGAAGAGGATGGGAACACTTCGGGCATATGATTTTAGTGGTCAGACTTACTTTGTAATATTC
>Ga0116147_1000593_pt1 | contig 42863 bp, 37 predicted proteins | sample AD_JPNHG3_MetaG_FD_89749 | JGI IMG/M metagenome (GOLD analysis project Ga0116147, IMG submission 89749) | Active sludge microbial communities of municipal wastewater-treating anaerobic digesters from Japan - AD_JPNHG3_MetaG | ecosystem: Engineered > Bioreactor > Anaerobic > Digestate | place...
CAGATCAGTTTCTCAGGCCGATGTTGATCGCGTTGTGGCTTTCATAAACGCTCGACCTAGAATATGCCTCGGGGATAAATCGCCTGCTGAAGTTTTTTGTTGCACTTGACTTGACAATCTGCCGTAGCCCCTCACTACATAAAGCGCTCAGCAAAGGGTGAATCCGCAAACAGTCCGGTGGACTGTCTGCGGAGAGGGAAAGCCCTGCAAGAGAGGGCTTTCCCTGAAAACGGTTTTATTGCGAAGACTTGTCGGTTACATAAGATAACTGTAATAATAATAAAAGGAGTAATTAACAATGGAAAATACTGCAAAGGTATTCTACGAAAAGGACTGCGATCTTTCACTTCTCTACGGCAAGACCATCGCCGTTATCGGTTACGGAAGCCAGGGACACGCTCACGCTCTGAATGCCAAGGAGTCACTCGGTGACAAGGGAAGAGTTATCATCGGACTGTACGAAGGTTCAAAGTCATGGCAGAAGGCTGTAGACCAGGGATTTGAAGTATTCACAGCGGCAGAGGCTGCAAAGCAGGCTGATATCATCATGATACTCATAAACGACGAAAAGCAGGCTCAGCTCTACAAGAACGACATCGAGCCGAACCTCGAAGCAGGAAACATGCTAATGTTCGCACACGGCTTCAATATCCACTACGGCTGCATAACTCCGCCTGCTGACGTTGACGTTACAATGATCGCACCAAAAGGTCCCGGACACACAGTAAGAAGTGAATATCAGGCAGGCAAGGGCGTACCTTGTCTCGTTGCAGTACATCAGGACGCTACAGGCAAGGCTAAAGAATCAGCACTTGCATACGGTCTTGCAATAGGCGGTGCCCGTGCAGGCATACTCGAGACCACATTCAGAACAGAGACCGAGACAGACCTCTTCGGTGAACAGGCTGTACTCTGCGGCGGTGTTTGCGCACTTATGCAGGCAGGCTTCGAGACACTTGTTGAGGCAGGCTACGATCCGAGAAACGCTTACTTCGAGTGCATCCACGAGATGAAGCTCATCGTTGACCTTATCTACCAGAGCGGCTTCAAGGGCATGAGATACTCAGTATCAAACACAGCTGAATACGGCGACTATGTAACAGGTCCCAAGATAATCACAGAGGACACAAAGAAGGCTATGAAGCAGGTACTCAGAAACATACAGGACGGCTCATTCGCAAAGGAATTCCTGCTTGACATGTCGCCCGCAGGCGGTCAGGTACACTTCAACGCAATGAGAAAGCTTGCAGCAGAACATCCTGCCGAGAAGATAGGCGAGGAGATAAGAAAGCTCTACAGCTGGAGCGACGAGGACAAGCTCATCAATAACTGACAGTAATTATTCACGGGAGTTGTCCCCTGAGTCAAGGGAGAAAGTATACACGAAGTAGAAATCTGAGCGATTATTAATTTTTAGTTCACACTTTCTTCACATAATCATCATATTTTCACAAACTTATCACAATAATTTGTTAATATTCTGTTAACAGAATGGTCCCTGCGCTTTATATTTTTCAAGACCTGCCGCAGGGACCTTTCAGAATATCAGGCTCCCCTGTCAAAAAGGTCGGAGCAGCAAAGGGGAAATGGTTTATGAAAAAAGATGATACTTACAGATTCAGATTCTCATTCATGCAGCTTTCGGGCATAATCCTCATCATACTCGGCATAGCGCTTATGACTTCCTCCGCAATACGGGGCAAAGCCATAAAAAAAGCGGTCATAAGAGAGTACGAAGAGCTGTGCGAGGAAGAGGACATGGACGCCGATATGCTCCGCATAGAGGCTGAAAGACAGAGCCGTATAAAAGCGGCGGACGAAGTTCACAAGACAATTATCGGCGGTCTGATAGTGATACTGGGCGCACCCTTGTTCTATTCGCCCTTTGCCGACTGGGAAAGGAGCTTCCGCAGAAGCAGGAAGTCCGATGCGGAACGCAGAAAGAAAGAAAAGGACAGCGAGTTCGACTATCCCGACAACGAGTTTGATTTTGTGCTTGATAAGGAAGTCAGGGAACAGCTCATCCGTGAACGTGACGAAAACATCCGAAAGAAAAAGGAAAAAAACAAGTGGTAAACAACAGACAATTCAGCATCGATATAAAGACCATAGCAGGAGCAATACTCGCTGTTATCGGCATAGTTGTACTGGTAATAACAGGTATACCCTCAATACGTTCGCTGAACGTAAACAGTGCGGACGAGATAACCTCTCCGAAAAAGGGACAGTATGTTATAGTATCCCTTGAAAACATGGTCTGTACCGTACTTGACGGAGCCGAACAGGACAGACCGCTGTGTTCCTACACAGCTTCAAGCGACAGCGATCCCCTTCTGACGAAAAGCGGATTCGTTGTAAAGATATGCGGTCAGTACCGTCAGCTGATATTCGACGGTGCAATAGATCCCGATGTATACAGTTCGCTCGATCAGCTCAGTACGTCCGAGGTCAAGTCCTATAACAGATATGCGGCAGTTTTCACGGACGAGGATAATGAACACTTTGCCGAGCTGCTTGACCGTGTGAAGTCGTCTAACGACAAGTATTACCTTAAAGGCGAGGAAATAACCGACATCAGGGATGCAGACGCAAATGCTGTCGGACTTAAGCTGGTAAAACTTGACAAGGTAAGGAACAGACCGCTTATCAGTCTGCCTTTCATAATAATCGGACTGATACTGGTGATCTTCGGCAAATCGTCATCTATCGACAAAGCAGAGAAAAGAACTCAGGAATCAGAAATCAGAAAGTAGAAAGTAGAAATCAGTAGGGGCGCACATGTGCGACCATTGGTACACGGACAATTCCCCGTTACCATATTACTGCTTTCTGAGCTCTGAAAACTTAAACGAGGTGAAATAAAATGAGCGGAAATTATTTCTGCGAAGGCGTTGACAAGGCGGCACAGCGTTCGCTTTTCAATGCGCTGGGACATACTAAAGAGGAGATGCACCGTCCGCTGGTTGGCATAGTCTCATCGTACAACGAGATAGTTCCGGGACACATGAACATAGACAAGATAGTTGAAGCTGTCAAGCTTGGCGTAGCTATGGCAGGCGGTACTCCTGCGGTATTCCCTGCTATCGCCGTATGCGACGGTATCGCTATGGGACATAAGGGCATGAAGTATTCCCTTGTTACCCGTGACCTTATTGCGGATTCTACCGAGTGTATGGCTCTTGCACACCACTTCGATGCCCTCGTTATGGTGCCGAACTGCGACAAGAACGTTCCCGGACTTCTCATGGCTGCGGCACGTATAAACATACCAACTATATTCGTCAGCGGAGGCCCTATGCTTGCGGGACACGTTAAAGGCAGAAAGACTTCCCTCTCATCGATGTTCGAGGCTGTAGGCGCATATACAGCAGGCAGGATGACTGCCGGGGACGTTACCGAGTTTGAGGAACATGCCTGCCCAACCTGCGGTTCATGTTCGGGAATGTATACGGCTAATTCAATGAACTGCCTTACAGAGGTCCTCGGAATGGGACTCCGCGGAAACGGCACTATCCCTGCGGTATATTCGGACCGCATACGCCTTGCAAAAGAGGCAGGTATGCAGGTAATGGAGCTTTACAGGCAGAACATCCGTCCCCGTGACATAATGACGGAAAAGGCTTTCCATAACGCACTTACTGCGGATATGGCTCTCGGATGCTCCACGAACAGTATGCTTCATCTTCCTGCAATCGCAAACGAATGCGGCATCAGGATAGACCTTGACATGGCTAACGAGATAAGTGCAAAGACTCCTAACCTCTGTCATCTTGCTCCCGCAGGTCACACCTATATGGAGGACCTAAACGAGGCAGGAGGAGTCTACGCAGTTCTTAACGAGCTGAGCAAAAAGAACCTCATATATACCGACTGCATTACAGTTACAGGAAAGACCGTGGGCGAGAACATAAAGGGATGCGTGAACCGTGATACCGATACTATCCGTCCCATAGACGAGCCATACAGTGAAACAGGCGGAATAGCCGTACTGAAGGGCAATCTTGCACCTGACAGATGCGTGGTAAAGAGAAGCGCAGTGGCTCCCGAAATGCTTGTACACAGGGGACCTGCAAGGGTTTTCGACAGTGAAGAGGAAGCTATAAAGGTCATTTACGAAGGCGGCATAAAGGCAGGCGACGTTGTGGTAATACGCTATGAGGGACCTGCAGGCGGTCCGGGAATGAGGGAGATGCTCTCGCCGACATCGGCTATACAGGGTGCAGGACTCGGTTCAACAGTTGCACTTATCACGGACGGACGTTTCTCGGGTGCTACCAGAGGAGCGGCAATAGGTCACGTTTCTCCCGAGGCTGTGAACGGCGGTACTATCGCTTACGTAAAGGACGGCGACATGATATCCATAGACATCCCGAATTATTCCATAACTCTTGAAGTATCCGACGAGGAGCTTCAGGAGCGCAGACGCACAATGCCGATAAAGCGCAAAGAGAACATAACAGGCTACCTTAAGCGCTATGCTGCAATGGTATCATCTGCGGACAAAGGCGCTATCCTTAATAAGTGAGCAGTAATCAGAAAGCAGTGTAGGGGCGCATTCCGTGCGCCCATGATGACCACATTATGATGAACCGATTGTAGGGACGGCCATTGGCCGTCCGCACAGTAATCAGAGATCAGAAATCAGTGTAGGGGCGCATTCCGTGCGCCCGTGATGACCACATTATGATGAACCAATTGTAGCCATTGGCCGTCCGCATGATCCAATATATACGGTCAAATACAATGGACCGCCAAAGGCGGCCCCTACAAAATATCAGTGTCACGGACAATTGTACGTATACCGATGGGCGCTCGGAAAGCGCCCCTACAAATCATTATAGATTCATCCCCGTAAGGCGATACCACAAGCTAACGGCTAAGGGCTGATTAAAGGCTAAAAAAACAAAAAGAAAGAAGTGTGTAAAATGGGTATGACAATGACGCAGAAGATTCTTGCGGCTCATTCGGGACAATGTCAGGTCAAGGCGGGACAGCTCATCCTCGCAGACCTCGACCTCGTTCTCGGAAATGATATAACCTCTCCCGTGGCTATCAAGGAGTTCGCAAAGCTCGGCAAAGACAGCGTGTTCGACAAAGACAAGGTCGCAATGATAATGGATCACTTCGCTCCCAATAAGGACATAAAGGCAGCACAGCAGTGTAAGATGTGCCGTGATTTCTGCGAAGATATGGACATAACCCACTTTTACGATGTAGGCGAAATGGGCATAGAACACGCCCTCATCCCCGAAAAGGGACTCGTTACAGCAGGCAATGCCGTTATAGGTGCCGATTCACATACCTGTACCTACGGCGCTCTCGGCGCATTCTCAACAGGTGTAGGCTCGACGGATATGGCTTGCGGAATGGCTACAGGCAAGGCGTGGTTCAAGGTGCCCTCGGCTATAAAGGTCAACCTTACGGGAAAGCTCCGCAGGTTCGTATCGGGCAAGGATGTTATACTACACCTTATCGGCAGGATAGGCGTGGACGGCGCACTCTACCGCTCGCTTGAATTCACAGGCGAGGGACTTTCTTCCCTTACTATGGCGGACAGGCTGTGCATCGCAAATATGGCTATAGAGGCAGGCGCAAAGAACGGCATCTTCGCTGTTGACGATATCACCCTTGATTACATCCGTACCCACGGCGGCGCTGAACCTGTAGTGTACACTCCCGATGATGATGCGGAATACGACGAGGTAATCGATATAGACCTTTCGGCTATAGAGCCTACAGTGGCATTCCCTCACCTTCCCGAAAACGCACGTACCTTCGGTGAGATAGGCGATATCCCCATAGACCAGGTAGTTATCGGTTCATGTACCAACGGCAGACTGGAGGACCTTCAGACAGCTGCCGAGATAATGAAGGGGCACAGATGCGCAAAGAACGTCCGTGTTATAATCATTCCTGCAACACAGCAGATATACCTTGACGCTATGGAACAGGGACTTCTTAAGATATTCATTGAGAGCGGCGCTGTAGTTTCAACGCCTACATGCGGTCCCTGTCTCGGAGGACACATGGGCATACTCGCAGAGGGCGAACGTGCAGTAACTACCACAAACCGCAATTTCGTGGGACGTATGGGACACGTAAAATCGGAGGTCTACCTTGCAAGTCCTGCAACAGCCGCAGCAAGCGCACTTACAGGAAAGATAACAAGTCCGTGGGAGGTAATGAGCATATGATATACAAGGGAAGCGTTATAAAGTACGGGGACAACGTTGATACGGACGTTATAATCCCTGCAAGATACCTTAATACAAGCGACCACGCCGAACTCGCATCTCACTGCATGGAGGACATAGATACGACCTTTGTAAGCCGTGTAAAGCAGGGTGATATAATGGTAGCAGGTCAGAACTTCGGATGCGGTTCATCCCGTGAACACGCTCCCATAGCCATAAAGGCAAGCGGCATATCGCTGGTCATAGCAAAGAGCTTTGCGAGGATATTCTACCGCAACTCGATAAATATAGGTCTTGCGATAGTTGAATGTCCCGAAGCCGCCGAGGCTATAGCAGAGGGCAATACCGTTGAAGCCGACCTTGATAACGGCATCATCCGTGACCTTACAACGGGCAGGGAGTACACTACGGAGCCCTTCCCCGAATTCATACAGAAGATAATCGAAAACGGCGGACTTATGGCGTCTATAGCCAAGTAAACAGAAATCAGTAATCAGTAATCAGTAATCAGTGAGCAGAAAGCAGAAAGCAGAAAGCAGTGTAGGGAACGCCGAGGCGGCGTTCCGCAGATAACCATATAATTATGGTAAAACAATTGTAGGGGCGCATTCCGTGCGCCCGTGATATCCTCAATAATTATGAATAGAACATTGTAGGGACGGCCATTGGCCGTCCGCATGGTCAAATACAAATACGGATGAAAACGGACGGCGAATCGCCGTCCCTACACGATATCATGGTTACGCATAATTGTACGAATACCCATATTCAGATTCATCGCCGTAAGGCAATACCCCGATTCCGAATCAAAGAAAGGTGAGATAAATGGAATACAATATCGCTTTACTTAAAGGCGACGGTATAGGTCCCGAGATAGTGGACAGCGCTGTTGCAGTACTTGAAAAAGTGGCAGATAAGTTCGGACATAAATTCAATTTCACCCCATACCTCATAGGCGGATGCGCTATAGATGCCGCAGGTATGCCCCTTCCGCAGGAAACTATAGACGGTTGTCTCGCTTCTGACAGTGTACTCCTCGGAGCTGTTGGCGGTCCGCAGTGGGATGACCAGCCCGGAGAAAGACGTCCCGAAAAGGCTCTGCTGGGAATACGCTCGGCACTGGGACTATATACCAATCTCCGACCTGCAAGGCTCTATCCTGCCCTGAGAAGTGCTTCTCCGCTGAAGGACGAGATAGTGGGAAAAGGCTTCGACCTCATGATAGTTCGTGAGCTTACAGGCGGTATCTACTTCGGCGACAGAGGCTACCGTGACGGTAAATACGGACGAGAGGCTTTCGATACCGAGGCTTACAGCGTTACCGAGATAGAACGTATAGGCAGAGTTGCTTTCGATTCGGCAATGAAGCGCAGTAAACGTCTTTGCAGTATAGACAAGGCGAATGTCCTTGAATCCTCACGGCTCTGGAGAAAGGTAATGCACGAGCTTTCCGTGGAGTACCCCGAGGTGGCATATACAGACATGTTCGTGGATAATGCCGCAATGCAGCTTGTAAGGGACCCTTCGCAGTTCGATGTTATAGTTACCTCGAATATGTTCGGAGACATACTATCGGACGAGGCTTCACAGATAACGGGTTCGATAGGTATGCTTGCATCCGCATCTCTGGGAGCTTCAACAAGGGGAATGTACGAACCCATACACGGAAGCGCTCCCGACATAGCAGGACAGAACAAGGCAAATCCACTGGCGACTATCCTTTCGGGAGCCATGATGCTCCGCTATTCATTCAGTCTTTCTGCCGAGGCGGACTGCATTGAGGATGCTGTCAACAGCGTACTGAACAAGGGATACCGCACAGCCGATATCATAGGCGATTCCACGGCTTCTCCCATTTCATGCACCGAAATGACCGACAAGGTGTTATCAGAGTTGTAAGTGAGCAGAAAGCATTGTAGGGGCGCATTCCGTGCGCCCGTCATTACACGTAAAACCACATGCAACCCTGATACCGTGTAGGGACGACCATTGGTCGTCCGCATATATAATGCAAATATGTATGAAAACGTACAGCGTCCCGACGTCCCGCATGTATAAGCAAATATGTATGAAAACGTACATCGTCCCGACGTCCCGCATGTATAAGCAAATACAGATGAAAACGTACATCGTCCCGACGTCCCGCATGTATAAGCAAATACGGATGAAAACGGACGGCGTCCCGACGTCCCGCATGTATAAGCAAATACGGATGAAAACGGACAGCGTCCCGACGTCCCGCATGTATAAGCAAATACGGATGAAAACGGACGGCGAATCGCCGTCCCTACAATGTTCTATTCATATTTATCTGAGATATCACGGCGCACGGAATGCGCCAATACACTTAGTTCTCAATTACGAATTAAAAAACGGAGGTATTAACAATGATAAAGATACATACAGAAAAAGCACCTGCGGCAGTAGGTCCCTATTCACAGGCAATAGTCTCTAACGGAATGGTGTACACAAGCGGTCAGATAGCTATAAACCCAGTCACCAACGCAGTCGATTCCGACACCATAGAGGGACAGACAGAGCAGATAATGCAGAACCTTAAGGCAGTCCTCGAGACCGCAGGTTCTTCCTTCGACAAGGCTGTAAAGACTACATGTTTCCTTGCGGATATGAACGACTTCGCCGCTTTCAACGAGATCTACGGACGCTATTTCACAGGGCTTCCTGCAAGAAGCTGTGTTGCCGTCAAGACACTTCCGAAGGGTGTTCTTGCCGAGGTCGAGGTCATTGCTGAGAGCGTTCTCTGAATCCATAAAATATTGTAGGGGCGCATTCCGTGCGCCCTTCACTTATTCGTACAATTTCCCACAACCCTGAAACCCTGTAGGGGCCGCCTTCGGCGGTCCGTTTTATTTTACCGTATGTATTGGATCATGCGGGCTGCCAAAGGCAGCCCCTACAATTGATTCATCATAATTTGGTTATCACGGGCGCACGGAATGCCCCCCTACAATCGTTTTACCATAATTATACGGTTATCTGCGGACGGCCAATGGCCGTCCCTACAGGGTATCAGGGTTGCAGGTGATTTTACGTGCAGTGACGGGCGCACGGAATGCGCCCCTACACTGCTTTCTGCTTTCTGATTTCTGATAACTGAAAGACTTGAATTATCGGCAGGGATGTGGTATAATCAATATAATAGGCAGACTATATTCTGCCGTCTATAAATGAAAGGAAGATGCCGCATGACTGTTCGTGAATTACAGGATAAGATCATAAAGCTCAAAAAAGAGACAAATACCGCTATACTCGCTCACAGCTACCAGGCGAGAGAGATAGTTGAAATAGCCGATTTTACTGGTGACAGCTATAAATTAAGCGTGGACGCTACAAAGACAGACGCAGATAACATACTCTTCTGCGGAGTTCACTTCATGGCAGAGACAGCAAAGATGCTCTCGCCCGAAAAGAGAGTCTTCCTCGCAAACAAGGATGCAGGATGTCCGATGGCTGAACAGATGGACAAGGCTCTCATCGCTCAGCTGAAAGCTCAGGAACCCGACCGCACTGTTGTGGCTTATATCAATACAACTGCCGCTCTTAAGACCGTCTGTGATGTATGCGTAACATCTTCAAGCGCTTTAAGGATAGTACAGGCGCTGGATAACGAAAAGCTCCTGTTTATACCGGACTGCAATCTCGGCGACTGGGTAAAGCAGCAGTGTCCCGAAAAGGACATAAAGCTCCTTCACGGCGGATGTCCCACACATGCGGCAATAACTCCTGCCGAGGTAAAGAAGGCTAAGGCAGAACACCCCGATGCACTGTTTCTTGTACACCCCGAATGTGTACCCTCTGTTGTGGCTCTTGCTGACTATGTCGGCTCTACATCGGGCATTATGAACTACGCAAAGGAATCCGACCACAAGGAATTCATCATCGGTACAGAGACATCTATCTCGGAGCATTTACAGTATGACTGTCCCGACAAGAAATTCTATCCCGTTACAAAGAACATCGTCTGCCGCAACATGAAGCTCACAACTCTCCCTGATGTTTACAACTCGCTTATGGGTATGGACAACGGCGAGGCATTTGAGATACTTATGGATGCAGAACTTATTGCAGATGCAAGAAAGTGCATAGACGAGATGATAAGGCTCGGCGGCTGATATGAAGAAACTCGTTGAAAAACTATACTCCGGACAGGACCTCTCCGACAGCGAACTTGCAGAGCTGATAAACGACCGTGATGATGAAACTGCGGAGCTTCTCCGTATCCGTGCGGACGAGGTAAGACAGCGCTATTATGGGAAAAAAGTATTCCTCCGCGGACTTATCGAGGTATCATCACACTGTAAGAACGACTGCCTTTACTGCGGTATACGCCGAAGCAACAGGGATGCCGACCGCTATCGCCTTGACAGGGAAAAGATACTCTCATGCTGTGAAAACGGCTATTCCCTCGGCTTCCGCACATTCGTGATGCAGGGCGGCGAGGACTCGTTCTTTACGGACGAGCTTATGTGCAGTATCATATCAGAGATACGTGAAAAATACCCCGACTGCGCTATAACCCTTTCACTTGGAGAACGTTCCCGTGAGAGCTACAGGCTAATGAAAGAGGCTGGTGCGGACAGATATCTGCTCCGCCACGAGACCGCCTCTCCCGAATTGTACCGCAGGCTCCACCCCGATGAAATGAGCCTTGATAAGCGCATACGCTGTCTTTTCGACCTTAAAGAGCTCGGCTATCAGGTAGGCTCGGGATTCATGGTCGGCGCTCCGTATCAGACTACAGGGGACTTGGTCACGGACCTGCGTTTCCTGCAAAAGCTTCAGCCCCAGATGATAGGCATAGGTCCATTCGTACCCCACCACAGCACTCCCTTCGCAGAGGAAAAGGGCGGAACCCTTGAACTGACTCTCAGGCTTCTCGGTATACTCCGTCTGATGTTCCCGAAGGTGCTTCTCCCTGCAACTACCGCACTTGGCACCATTCACCCTATGGGACGCGAAATGGGACTTAAAACAGGCTGTAACGTGGTCATGCCGAACCTCTCACCTGTGGACGTGAGAAAGAAATACGACTTATACGACAACAAGATATGTACAGGCGAAGAAGCGGCAGAGTGCAGACACTGTCTCGACCGCAGGATAGTCTCCGCAGGCTATGAGGTAGCCTCTGAACGCGGTGACTGCGCCGACTTTACAATATGAGGTAACAACTATGAAAGCAAGGTTCCATCTGCCAGATTTCTGGGGACACTACGGCGTTAACGTTGTCTTTATGACAATGCTTGAAAACTGTCCCGAATACTTCCGCGAAGGCGTAGAGATAGCCTCTGTATACGGTTCTTTCCCCCAGGCTGTCTGGAACGGAGGAAGAAACCTCCGCGGTGTATATGACGATAAGCAGGCTCAGAAGGTCATGCATCTCTTCAACGAACACGGCATCCCTCTGCGCTTTACATTCACCAATCCCGTACTGAAAGAAGAACACCTCTATGATCCTATCTGCAACAGGATAATGAAAATGGCGGATAACGGTCTCAACGAGGTAATAGTCAATTCTCCCCTGCTGGAGGAGTATATCCGCAGGGAATACCCCAACTACAAGATAACCAGCTCTACCTGTCGTATGATAACCGATATCGAAAAGGTAAGGGAGGAAATGGAGAAGGATTACCACATACTTGTGCTGGATTACAACCTTAACAACAAGTTCGACCTGCTGGAAACTATCCCCCATAAAGAGCGTGTAGAGGTGCTTGTAAATTCCTGCTGCGATCCGGGATGTCCCAACAGAGGAAACCACTACCGCCTTATCGGTCAGGACATGATATACTACACCGACCACATGAGCATCATGCCCGACAGACCTTTCAATATATACAACTATTCCGCCGAGAACGAGGATGACAATATAAAGTGCCATGCCCGTGAACGCTTTGTCTTTGATATATTCAAGCTCAGCACATGTGTAACTCCCGATGCTATATGGGATAAATACATCCCTATGGGCTTCGAGCAGTTCAAGCTCGAGGGCAGAACTTCTTCAAAGATATACATCATCGAGACCTATATGCAGTACATGATGAAGCCCGATATGCGCGACCGTGCAAGAGTTTTATTCATGCAGAACCTCGAACGCAACGGCGTTATCAGACTTTGATACAAGGAGAACTATAATGAGAGTAAGATTTCATCTGCCCGATTTTTCAGGCAATTTCAAGCTGAATCTTATGTTTGCAGAGATGCTTAAGAACCGTCCCGAATTCTTCCGTGAAGGAGTTGAGATAGCTTCATTCTACGGTGTGTTCCCACCTTCCATATGGAACGGCGGAAGAACTCAGGGTGGAGTCTGTGACAAGAACTTCGTAAGAAGCGTCATAAAGGCTTTCAATGACAGAGGCATCCCCCTTAGATTCACTTTCACCAACCCCGCACTGGAGAAGAAACACCTCAGCGACGATTTCTGCAACATGGTCATGAACCTTGCGAACAACGGTCTCAACGAGGCGATAGTAATGTCTCCCCTGCTGGAGGAATACATAAGAAGGACATACCCAAAGTATAAGCTCACAAGCTCCACCTGCAAGCGTATCACCGATCCCGAGGCTCTGAAACAGGAGCTTGAAAAGGATTACAGCATCGTGGTCGTGGACTATGATTTCAACAATAACTTCGAGGTGCTTGAAAAGCTCCCCAGGAAAGAGGACTGCGAGCTTCTCGTAAATGCATGCTGCGAACCCGGATGTCCGAGAAGGTCGGCGCATTACCACTCTATAGGCGTACAGCAGATAGCCTATAACGCTCATATCAAGAAATACCCGAACCTTCCCTTCGATGCATCAAAGTATGATCCCGACCACTTCCGTGACTGTCCCTATTCACAGAGGGGCATCTTCGAGATAAGAGACCTGAGAACTCATATCTCCCCCGAGGCTATATGGGAGAAATACGTGCCGATGGGATTCGAGCAGTTCAAGATAGAGGGACGTACAGCAAGTCCGCTCAATGTGCTTGAGACCTATATGTACTATATGGCAAAGCCCGAACGCCGCGACGAAGCAAGGTTCACCCTGCTGAAAAGTCTCGAGAATACAGGCTCACTGCTGTTCCGATAAAGGAGGATGAAAACATGAGAGTAAGATTCCATCTGCCTGATTTTGCAGGCTTTGATAAGTTCAATATGGTATTCGTTGCAATGCTTGAAAGCCGTCCCGAATTCTTCCGCGAGGGAGTTGAGATAGCTTCATTCTACGGTGTGTTCCCTCCTTCCATATGGAACGGCGGACGCTTCCAGGGCGGCACCTGCACAAAGGAATTCGTAAAGGGCGTTACAAAGTATTTCAACAGCAAGGGCATACCCCTCCGCTTCACTTTCACTAACCCCAAGCTCGAAAAGAAACACCTCAGCGACGAGTTCTGCAATTTCGTGATGCACGTTGCGGATAACGGTCTTAACGAATGTATCGTCAATTCTCCCCTGCTGGAGGACTACATCCGCAAGAACTACCCCAATTTCAAGCTTACAAGCTCTACCTGCAAGCGTATCACCGATCCCGATAAGGTGTATGAGGAAGTGGAAAAGGATTACCACATAGTCGTTCTCGATTACGACCTTAACAACAAGTTCGATATCCTCGAAAAGATACCCAACAAGGAAAAGTGCGAGATACTGGTAAACGCCTGCTGCAACCCCGGATGCGCTCACCGCAGCCACCACTACGATACCATAGGTCTTGAACAGATAGCCTATGCCAACCACGTAAGGAAATACCCAAATGCTCCCTTTGATTCGGCTAAGTTCGAGGCAGAACACCCCGAGAGCCGCTTCGAGTTCGACTGCCAGTGCGTTAACCGTTCGCTTTACGAGGTCCAGCAGCTGAGCTGTCATATCTCCCCCGACGATATCTGGAACAAGTACGTTCCAATGGGATTCAGCCAGTTCAAGATAGAGGGACGCACATTCGATATGTTCAACCTCATCGAGCATTATCTCTACTACATGGTAAAGCCCGAATGTATCGGCGAGGCAAGACTTTCCTTCTACAGAAACCTCAACAAAAACAACGTTATAACTATTAACTGACAGGAGGTATTATTATGGATGATATTAAAGTTAGATTTCACCTGCCCGACTTCGCTACTCACTACAGACTGAACCTCGTTTTCGCAAACATGGTGAAGTACGCTCCCGAATACTTCCGCGAGGGAGTTGAGATAGCTTCATTCTACGGAGTGTTCCCCCCTTCTGTATGGAACGGCGGAAGAACTGTCGGCGGCACATGCGATGAGAGCTTCATCAAAATGGTCATCAAGGCATTCAATTCCCTCGGCATACCGCTGAGATTCACCTTCACAAACCCCGTGCTGAAAGAGGAGCATCTCTACGATCCCTTCTGCAACAAGGTGATGAAGCTTGCGGATAACGGTCTTAACGAATGTATCGTGAATTCTCCACTGCTGGAGCAGTATATCCGAAGCGAATACCCCAACTACAAGCTCACAAGCTCTACCTGCAAGCGTATCACCGATCCGGGAGTTCTCGAAGAAGAGCTTGCAAAGGATTACAGCATCGTAGTCCTCGACTATGACCTTAACAACAAGTTCGATATCCTCGAAAAGCTTCCCCACAAGGACAAGATAGAGATACTTGCCAACGCCTGCTGCACACCTAACTGTCAGAAGCGTCTTGACCACTACAGACTCATCGGCGAACAGATGATAATCTACAACGAGCACCTTAAAAACCACCCCGGCGAGCCCTTCAACATCAACGACTACGCTACAGAGACAGTTACCACAGCTATAAACTGCCACTGTACTTCAAGAAGCATATTCGATGTTATAAAGCTCAATCTCCCCACATTCATAACTCCCGAAGCTGTCTGGGAGAAGTATGTCCCCATGGGATTCAGACAGTTCAAGATAGAGGGACGTACAGCCAGCAACCTCAACGTTATAGAGAACTATATGTACTACATGATAAAACCCGAATGTCGTGACGAGGCACGTTTCATGTTCCTGCACAACCTTGAAAGAAACGGTGCTGTAGTTATCGACGGCGAAATGAGCAAGAGAAACGGATAAGGAGCAGACTATGAAAGCAGCAGCAGTATTCAGCGATAATATGGTCCTTCAGCGAGGTGTCCCCGTAAGGGTATTCGGCACCTGCGAGGACGTTTGCGGCGATATATACGTATCAGTTCCCGAAATGGGGATAAGTGCAAAGGCTTCCGTGAATAACGGCAGATGGTCCGCATTGCTGCCTGCTGCTTCCGCATGCAGGAGCTGCACCCTTGAAATAACCTCGGATATACGAAGGATAGTGTTCAGGAACGTAGCTTACGGCGAGGTATGGCTTGCAGGCGGACAGTCCAACATGCAGTTTGAACTCAGGAACGATAAGGACGGCATCTCAGCACTGAAAAACTGCCACAAGGAGAACGTAAGATACTATAACACTCCCAAATGCTCATATTACGGCGAGGATATGAAACGTGCGGAAAGCAGGAGCTGCTGGACTCTCCCCTCTGAGGAAGGTTCGGGAGAATGGTCCGCAGCAGGATACTATTTCGCTGCCGAACTCAGCAGAAGGCTCGGTGTTACCGTTGGAATAATAGGCTGCAACTGGGGCGGAACTTCCGCTTCCGCATGGGTATCCGAAGATGTTCTCAGCCGTGACAGCCGCCTTGCTGTCTACCTTGATGACTATGATAAAGCCGTTGAAGGTAAGTCCGAAGAGCAGATGACTGCGGAGTATCTTGAATATACCGCAACACGCAATAAATGGATAGAAAAGGTAGTTGCCTGCATGAACGAAAAGGGACTGCGCTGGGGCGAAGCTTCTGCCCTCTGCGGCGAGGACCCCTACCCCGGACCTATGGGACATCTCCACCCTGAGCGTCCCTGCGGTCTTTACAGCACAATGCTGCGCAGGATAGCACCATATACCGTCAGGGGAGTCCTCTGGTATCAGGGCGAATCCGACGACCACCACCCCGAGGTCTACTATCCCCTGCTCACTTCACTTATCGGCCTGTGGCGTACCATGTGGCACAACGACAGCCTGCCCTTTATCATCGCACAGCTCCCTGTATACGGCGAGGAAGGTCACGAGACCGATACAAGCTGGAGCCTTATTCGTGAGGCTCAGATGAAGGCTTATGAAACAGTACGCAATACGGGACTTGCAGTTCTTCTGGACTGCGGAGAATTCGGCAACATCCACCCCATAGACAAGGCACCTGTGGGACATCGTATGTACCTTCAGGCGCTCAGCGAGGTCTACAGTCTTGCGGACAGGAAGGACACTCTCCCCCCTGTTTACAGCCATGTGGAGTGCGGTGAGGACGAGCTGAGGGTATACTTTGACAATATGTACGGCGTAAGGACAGAAACAGGCTGGGCTTCGGGATTCGCAATAGCCGATGCAGATGGAGAGTTCTTCCCTGCTGATGAAGCGGAGTTCGACGGATGCGGAGTTCTCCACCTTAAAAGCCACTTTGTGAAATACCCTGTGTGTGTAAGGTACCTGTGGAACAATTACGCCGAGGTAAAGCTTTTCGGTGTGAACGGACTTCCGATACCGCCATTTCGTTCATGAAGCAGTTAATAGTTTTCAGAAAGCAGTGTAGGGACGACCATTGGTCGTCCGCATGGTCGAAAATAAATACGGATGAAAACGGACGGCGAATCGCCGTCCCATTGGCACACGTACAATAGTCCACAACCCTGATACCATGTAGGGGCCGCCTTCGGCGGTCCGTTGTATTTGACCGTATGTATTGGATCATGCGGGCTGCCAAAGGCAGCCCCTACAATTGATTCATCATAATTTGGTTATCACGGGCGCATTCCGTGCGCCCTTACTGCTTTCTACTTTCTGAGTTCTGAGCTCTTAGTTCTGAGTTCTGCTTTCTGACAACTGAAACGCTTGACAAACCACGCATTGATGGTATATAATATATAGGTAATATCTATAAAGGCTCAGCAGGAAGAGTAGCGTATATCAGTTTCTTTCAGAGAGCGTCGGGGCGGTGAAACGGCGCAGAACGATAACGTGAAGTGCGTCTGTCAGCCCTGACGGGGAAGCGGCTTGTCCGTGCGTATCCGTCGGCGTACCCCTCGTTACGGGAAAGAGTTATAAATCGGAGTGGAACCGCGTATCTACGCCTCCTGAGTCATTCTCAGGGGGCGTTTATTTTTTAAGGAGGATAAACATGCAGTTATATAATTCACTTTCACATAAAAAAGAGGAGTTCATCCCTCGTGAGGCAGGCAAGGTAAGTATGTACACCTGCGGACCTACTGTCTATCACTACGCTCATATCGGCAACCTCAGAAGCTACATAATGGAGGATATACTGGAAAAATACCTCCGCTTCACAGGTCTGGACGTTAAGAGAGTCATGAACATCACCGACGTGGGACACCTTACAAGCGACGGCGATACAGGCGATGACAAGATGCTTAAGGGCGCAAAGCGCGAGCATAAGACCGTTATGGAGATAGCAAAGTTCTATACGGACGCTTTCTTTGACGACTGCAAAAAGCTCAACATAAAGACTCCCGACGTTGTAGTTCCCGCAACTACCTATATAGACGAGTTCATCCGTGTTATATCTTCACTCATGGATAAGGGCTACGCTTACGAGGCAGGCGGCAACATCTACTTCGATACATCAAAGCTGGAAAAATACTATGTATTCAACGATTTCAAGGAAGAGGACCTTGCTGTAGGTGTCCGCGAAGGCGTTGAGGAGGACAGCAACAAGCGCAATAAAGCCGATTTCGTACTGTGGTTCACAAAGTCCAAGTTCGATGACCAGGAGCTTAAATGGGATTCACCCTGGGGCGTAGGCTATCCCGGCTGGCATATCGAGTGCTCATGCATCAGCATGAAGAATCTCGGCGAGTACCTTGATATCCACTGCGGCGGTATCGATAACGCTTTCCCACACCACACAAACGAGATCGCACAGTCCGAAGCTTATCTCGGTCATAAATGGTGCAATTACTGGTTCCACGTTCTCCACCTCAACACAAACAGCGGCAAGATGAGCAAGAGCAAGGGCGAGTTCCTTACAGTTTCGCTTCTGGAGGAAAAAGGCTATCTGCCTGTAGTTTACCGTTTCTTCTGCTTACAGTCCCACTACAGAAAGTCGCTGGTATTCTCATGGGAGAACCTCGATAACGCAAAGCTGGCTTACAGCAAGCTCATAGAGAAGATAGCTCCCCTTACTGCCGATGCTTCGGGAGATACCGACAAGGCTGAATTCGACCGCCTTATGCAGAGCTTCAGAGAGGCTATGGATAACGATCTCAATACCGCTATGGGTATCACTGTACTCTATGACGTACTCAAATCAGGTGCAAACAGCGCTACAAAGCTGGCACTTCTGGAGGAATTCGACAAGGTACTCGGTCTGGACCTCATTGCAAATGCAAAGAAATTCGCAGAGGAATCCGCTAACGCTTCATCCGATATCCCCGAGGAGGTAATGGCTCTCGTTGAACAGCGTCAGGCTGCACGTAAGGAGAAGAACTTCGCTCTTGCCGACGAGATACGCGATAAGATAACCGCACTCGGCTATGAGGTAAAGGAAACCCGTCAGGGAACCGAGATAAACAAGCTCTGATGCTTGACAAAAAAACTTAAAAGGCATATAATTTAAATGACGATATTTTCAGAACGGAGGCACTTCAATGGCACGCATATACCCCCTTTTCAGCTCAAGTAAGGGCAACAGTACCTTTATCGGTACAGAACAGGGCGGTATACTCATAGACTGCGGAGTGAGCTTCAAGCGGCTCTCTGCCGCTCTGGAAACCAACAGGATTCCCCTTTCGGCTGTTCAGGCGGTCTTTATAACCCATGAGCACTCCGACCACGTAACAGGTCTTAAAATGCTCACAAAGCATACGGGTATGCCTGTATACGGTCAGAAGCGGACCCTTCAGAGACTCTGCGACAGCGATAAGATAGCGGCAAATTCTCCCGTTATCGATATGAACGGTATCACAATAAACTGCGGCGGATGCGAGGTAAGATGCTTCAATACTCCCCACGATACCATTCAGAGCTGCGGCTACAGGATACACACCTCCGATGACAAGCACTGCGCTGTCTGCACCGACCTGGGACATATAACTCCCGAGGTGGACGAGGCTCTTACAGGTTGCCGTCTGGTACTCCTTGAAGCCAACTACGACGAAGAGATGCTGCGGAACGGTCCCTACCCTCTTTACCTTAAGGAGCGCATACTTTCCTGCAACGGACATCTCTCCAATACCGACAGCGGCGCACAGGTAAGAAAACTCGTAACACAGGGCACTACCCACATAATCCTCGGACATCTAAGCCAGGACAACAACCGTCCCTATATTGCCGACAAAACCGTTGAAAGCTGCCTTTCAGGCATGACTCGCGGCAGGGACTACCTTCTGGGCGTTGCACCTGTCGAAACTCAGGGAGGAGCTGTTATCTTCTGATGAATATAAACCTTATCGTCATAGGCAAGCTTAAAGAGGATTACCTCAGAAGCGCCTGTGCTGAATACATAAAGCGTCTGGGACGTTTCTGCACCTTCGAGCTCCACGAGCTGGACGAGTGCCGCCTCAGCGATAATCCCTCGGATAAGGAGATATCCGCCGCTCTCAAAAAAGAAGCGGAACAGATAAAGCGCTACGCCAAGGGCATGATAGTCCCCATGTGCATCGAGGGAAAACAGCTCAGCAGTACCGAACTCTCACAGCAGATAACTCAGGCAGGTGTGAACGGCGAAAGCTGCGTCACCTTCATTATCGGAAGCTCCTTCGGTCTGGACCCCGATATAAAGGCTATGGGAAGTCTTAAGCTATCCATGTCGAAAATGACCTTCCCCCACCAGCTTGCAAGAGTTATGCTGCTTGAACAGATATACCGCTGCTTCCAGATAGCAAGCGGAGGAAAGTACCATAAATAAGGAGGATGAATATGAAAAGAACATTGGCTGTTATCGCAGCGGCTTCCATGCTTGGATGCTTTACCGCCTGCGAGGACTACAATACATACGAAAACACAAGCGGCGCTTCTTCCGAGACCGTTACCACTGCTGCGGCAACTACTGTAACTACGGCAGCTACTACAGCTAAGGAGAAAAAGACAACTACCGCCGCCACATCAACTACAGCAGAAGCATCCTCCACAGAGAAAAAAGAAGATACTACCAAAGATATCACCACAGAAGCCACCAAAGAAGCTGAAAAAAAGGCTGAAGAAGGCGGTATAACCGAACTGAAGGACAAACTCCAGTCCGCATCGATGCTCTTCAGAAAGAAAGAGAGTAATTCAACAGATACACGTACATTTGAAGCTTATGCCCGCTCCAAGGACGTAAGCGATAAACAGCTTGATTCAATACAGACTCTCATATGCGATAAGGAAACAGGCGAGATACTCTATCTCTCCGTATGCGATAAGAACATCCCCTATTCCGATGCTGTCAGTTCCGACGACGATGCATACTACAAGAAAAGCGCCGAGGATATCGACGATATTATCGACGTAAAAGCCTACCTCAAGGACGTTTCGGGCAGCTACGAAGTCTATTTCGGTGCCGACGGAAAAACAGGAAGCTACACCGTTACCACCGATATGAAGGGCAGCGACCTTGTTAAAATGATGAAGGATTCATCGGACTATATGGACAAGCTCAGCAAAATAATGGGCGACCTTGATAACTCATTCATATACAAGATGAATAAGTACGAACCCTGGATGTACATTCCCTCATCACTGGGAAAGTCCAAAAAGAATCAGTGATCAGTGTAGGGGGCGACTCCTAACCGTCGCCCGTCCCCTCTGTCAGCTTCGCTGACATCTCCTAACAGGAGCGATGACCCTCTGTCAGCTTTGCTGACATCTCCCTACACTGTAGGGAGTTACCCCACACTGTGGGGAGTCACCCACATCGCCCCTTTAGTTGTCAGAAAGCAGTTAATAGTTGTCAGAAATCAGAAAGCAGAAAACAGTAGGGGCGCACAGTGTGCGCCCATATTAGCCGTTAGCTATTAGCTTGTTGTGTTCGCTTCGCTCACGTTATTTCAACCCCGTCCCCCAAAGCGATACCGCAAGCAGATGGCTGAATAAGATAAATATTTGAAAAATAGTGAAAACCATTTGACAAGTGAATATATTTGTGGTATAATACAGTCAATACAAATTCACTTTAAAGCGTTACAGCGTAAAGCGCGAAATCAAAGAAAGGATCGTTTTTAATATGAAGGAGTTATCAAAGCTTATGGATTACCGTCCTGACATAAAGGTTATAGACGCAACTCTCCGTGACGGAGGTCTCGTAAACGAGTTCCGCTTCACCGATGAATTCGTTAAGGCACTCTACAACGCTAATCTGCGTTCGGGTGTGGACTACATGGAGTTCGGCTATAAGGCTGATAAAGAAATGTTCGATGAATCAAAGTTCGGACCTTGCAAGTTCTGCGATGATGAGTATATCCGCTCTATCGTAGGCGAGAACAATACAGACCTTAAGATAGGCGTTATGGCGGACGTAGGACGCTGCAACTACAAGGAGGATATCCACGACCGTTCAGAGAGTCCCGTGGACCTTATCCGAGTTGCAACTTACATCCACCAGATACCTACAGCAGTTGATATGATAGAGGATGCCAAGAAGAAGGGCTATGAGGTAAGCTGCAATATCATGGCTATATCTACAGCTCAGGAGAGCGATATCAGTGTTGCACTTGATATCCTCGGCAAGTCACCTGTTGACGTTTTCTACATCGTTGACAGCTTCGGCTCACTCTACCCCGAACAGATAGCACGTATCGCTGCTCTCTACGGCGAGATAGCTGATAAATACGGCAAGAAGCTCGGTATGCATGCTCACGATAACCAGAAGCTCGCTTTCGCTAACACAATCGAGGCTGTAGGCGACGGTGTAGACTGGCTTGACGCTACATACGCAGGTATGGGAAGAGGTGCAGGAAACTGCGCTATGGAGCTTCTTCTCGGCTTCCTTAAGAACCCCAAGTACAACGTATACCCTGTCATCCAGTTCATCGAGAAGTACATCCCCGAAGTACGTGCGGCAGGTGCGGTTTGGGGTTACGATTTCCAGTACCTCATGACAGGTCTTCTGAACCAGCATCCAAGAACCGCGATCGAGTTCACAAAGCAGGGCAGAAAGGACTACGCAGAGTTCTACAAGGAAATAATCTCACAGGAATAATTGCAGCGGCGCTTCTTCACGGAGCGCCACTTTTTTAATACGTAAAGCTGTTAGCCTTTGGCTTGTAGGGACGACCATTGGTCGTCCGCATGGTCAAATATAAATCTGGATGATAACGGACGGCGAATCGCCGTCCCTACAATGTTCTATTCATTTTTATCTGGGATATCACGGGCGCACGGAATGCGCCCCTACAGCTTTCTACTTTCCGTGCTCTGATTTATGATAGGAAGCACTGTATACTAATTCAGATTCATCACCGCAGGCGATACCACAAGCTAAAGGCTAACGGCTAAAAGCTAATAGCTTAATATAAAAAAAGTGTTGCACTTTCCCCCACCCGATTGTATATATAAATGAAAACGATCTGCAGACTTCGCTTTACATGAAAGAAAGGAGGAGCGTAATGACAGAAAACGAACTTAAAAACCTCATCCGCAGCAACCCCGATGACGGCTTCCGACAGCTCTTTGAGCAGTACCACGGATACGCATTTACTATCATCCACCGTACTCTCGGCGGAACAGGCTGCGCTAAGGACGCTGAGGATTGTATCGTTGATACCTTCGCAGATGTCATACTCCATTACGATACATACGCGAAAGGCTCGCTCCGCTCATACATAGGCGCTGTTGCAAGGAACAAGGCAATAAACCTCAAACGCTCGCTGACAGCAGCCGAATTCTATACAGTCGGTGATGAAGAAACAAACGGTATCCCCGATAATTCGGACTCGATAGAGGAATCCGCCGAGAAGTCGCAGACCTTCCGACTTCTCCTTGACAAGGTCGAGGGACTCGGCAAACCAGATTCAACTATCATCATCCACAAATTTTTCTTCGACATGAGCTCCATAGAGATAGCAAAGACCGTGGGAATGACTCCTGCGGCAGTAAGGATGCGGCTGAGCCGTTCCCTTAAAAAGCTGAAAAAGTCTCTCGAAGAGCTTGGTGTAACACTTTAAGGAGGATAACTATGAAAGGTGAAAATAAAATAAACGAGCTGTTCTCACACTCTGATAACGAGGACGCTCAGCGCATATCCGATGCTCACCCTGTTTTCAGCGAAGCAAAGAAGGATGAGCTTTATAAACGCATACAGGACAGAGTTGCAGCAGAAAAGAGCGGAAACGATTTTGCGGACAAGGTAACAGGTGTTGAAGTTCGTCACGGACACGGCATCATGAGATATATCGGCATTGCCGCTGCTCTTGCTGTACTCATCGGCGGTATCGGCGGAGGTCACTACCTCATCAGGAACAATATGAATCCCGACCGCACATTCAGCGAAATTGAAACTGAAGAATCAACCGAGACTTCCGAAATTCAGGAAGCTACAGAAGAAACCGAGGAAGAACCTGCAGAAGAAGCAGTTATCCAGGACTTCGATATGTCAACACAGATGGGCGTATTCGGCAAGATGCTCAACAGCATCGATTACTACGACTATGCATCAGGCGTCATGATACAAAGCGAAACAGCACGTAACGACCTCTGTACAGAGTCCGCATTCAACGTTGACCTTACTACAGGAAAGTCACTGGACGTTCTTACACGCTACAACATCTACAACGATTACCACGATGTTGCAAACGATCAGCCCCTTGAAGGCGAAATGGATCAGTATCTCGGCGTATTCGATGTTTACTGCGACGGCACTAACGAGCTTGAAATGCCCCATGATTCAAATATTGCACGTATCGCAACTGCGGAAGAAAATCAGGCTCAGCACCGTACAAGCGATCAGCTTGATCCTCAGACAGTCATCGACTATATGAACAGCATCGATATACCAAGCGATGCGGATTATTACACTCCCACTATCGCATACTTTGAAAACGGCGATGTACAATTAAGAGGTATATGCTCCAACACAAGAGCAGCGTTCAATCTGCTTGAACCGGGTTACACTGCTGTGGATTATCTCTACGACTTCTCAACATGGGAGATAACAAACGAGTCCTTTGAGTATGCAGGAAGAGACTGCGTAGTTCTCGAGGGAACACATCCACGTATCTCAGCAGGACTTATCCCTTACAGAGGTCTCAGCAGCTTTACATTCGTAGTTGACAAGGCTACAGGATGCCTTCTTAAAATGCAGACCTTCGACACTGACGGAGAGCTCATCGAATGGATGGTAACAAAGGATATCCGCTTCGATGCCGATGCTGAACCCGTACCCGAAAAGGACCTTGAGATACACCGCACTGATGAATACTTCACAGAGCCCGAAATAAATACAAACAGCCACGGCGAGACCTATGGCAGCTGCAATGGGGCAATAGTACGCGAAAACTATGATAAACTGCCCGACCTTATATACAACTGCCTGTTCTATGACGGCGGCGGATACTTCCGCAAGGACGATCTCTTTGAAGCTTTCGGCGATCAGCCCGAGGCTGTAATGAAGAGATATGCAGTTGTAAGAGTTGACGACGGTGAACCTTCACCCGCAGGAACAGACATAAAGATATATGACGAAGAGGGCGAAAACGTGCTCTTCACACTGGTATACTATCAGAAGTAAATACAACCATTATCGGGGGAAAACCTTTCTGAGGAAAGGTTCCCTCGGACGGAGGCGGTCCCCTCTGTCCTTCGGACATCTCCCCGCACTGCGGGGAGTCACCCCCGAACCCCTTTTCCAAAGACTTTTTGCCCCAAATTTTAAGCCTGACATGGCACTCACTCACAGTATCTCTTAATCATTAGTTTTACTGAAGTGCCATGTCAGGCTTAAAATTTAAAGTAAAGGCATAAAAATAAATCAGGGGACGCCTCTTCAAAGGCATCCCCATTAATACTTTATTTCTTCTTTTTGTTCTTGTTGTCAGTCTTCTTAACGTCAGCTTCTTCCTCGATCTCGTCAGCTATCTCTTCAATCGCCTCTGCAAGATCAACAGACTCTTCATCTGTATCGTCCTCAGATCCGGAAGTTCCTTCAACGAGTCCTTTTCTCTTTCTTGTTTCGCCTACGATAGCCTCAATGAATGCTACTGCAAAGTAGATCATTAGTGCAAGTCCTTCAAGGGGAATTAACGGAAGCTTTGCATTGTCAATGATTCTTCCGAGTCTTCCGACTACTGAATCAGATGCAGGAACAAGGATGTTATAAGCGTTTCTGAAAGTTGCGTTCTGATAGTAGTCATCAGCTGTCTTTGAAACGATATCAACAAGCTCGTTTACCTTATCGTTGAGCTTTGAAAGTCTGCTGTCTACCTCAGCCTTCTGAGCATCCGTAGCGGTTGTATTGCCCTTAAGAGCATCTTTTCTGTCGTTATAGTAGTTGATACTTTTCTTTGTCTCTGCAAGATCAGTTGCAGCGTTGTTCTTCTGGTTTATCATCTTATCGTACTGTGCTGAAGCCTGAGTGATAGTGCTGTCAACATTTACGTCCTGATTTCCGATGATAACGACCTGATCCTTTTCGTACTGCTTGATAGAATCGTCATATACCTTGATCTGCTCTTCAAGCTCTGCCTTTTCACGAGCAAGTGCCTTAAGACGGTATTCGCAGTATGAAATAGCTTCTTCCTTATCCTTTGTTACATTGTTGAGTGAGATATAGGATGAAATTCTGTCAACATCAACACTCTGGAGAGTTCTTATAGCCTGATAGATATCATCGAATGTGTATCCTGTCTCGGATGAACGGAATCTTGTAGCGTCCTCGCTGTCAAGAGACTTAACATACTTTCTGAGTGTTGAAAGGCTGTTGCTGAGAACATCGAGAGCCTCAGGGTAGTCATACTCGGTATAGTCGATAGCCTTTACAGCGCTTCCGAGAGATTCGTTATAGCCGTATGTCTCGTAGAAGTAGTTCTGGTATTCTTCAAGCATGGTATTGAATACATCAAGTGCCTGAGAGGAGCTGAGTTCTGTATCGTTGTAATCGAAATAAACCTCATACTGTGTAGGATAGTAAGTAACATCCAGCATTTCCTCAGCAGCCTGAAGGTTACCGCTGTTAGCTGTCTCGTAAACGCTCTTATAAACAGTGATCCTGTCCATAGCGTCCTTAGGGATGATGCCCTTGAACTTGATACCTTTTCTAATATCCTCAACGTGCTCAAGTGACAGATCAAGATCTGTAAGAGCTCTTTCGATAACGTTAGGGTTCTTAATAGAATTGATATCGAACTTTCTTCCTGCGGGATCCTCACCCTTTTCAATACCTGAGTAAGAGAAGCTTACAAGAGCAGTAAGCTCCGGTTTTTTAACATGAGTGGTAAGAGTAGCAAATCCGAAAGAAGCAACGAAAAGGAATACAGCTGCAACGAGCCATACAGTGAAATACCTCTTAAGCTTTTTCAGAATGGCTGAAATGGATATAACTACTTCGTCCTGATCTTTCTCTTCATTTTTCGGCGTAATATTGAGATTACGTTCATTTGAAACTGCCATTTTGACCTCCCGATCCTTTGTTTTATAGTTTAGTAAGACGGCAGTATGTATAAGCCGTCACTATATAATGATATCACTTTTTCGGTACAAAGTCAATGATTTTGGTGTGAATTAAAAAATTTCCTGTATTTCGGCAAAAGCAGAGATTTCCCGTCCCAAATTTTTGATAATAATTACGAAAAACGGACTTCCGCACAAGCTGAAAGTCCGTTATTATATATCATATCAGACTGTATGTCCTTTTTCCTTTATGACGCTGACAACGCTGTTTACCAGTTCACGGCAGATATCTTCGTTCTCAGCCTCGACCATTACACGTACAACAGGCTCTGTACCGCTCTCACGAACAAGAATACGTCCTGTATCGCCGAGCTTTTCAGCAGCAGCAGAAACAGCCTTCTGTACATCGGTATCAGCCTGTGCTGCGGACTTATCCTTGACTCTGACGTTTTCAAGTACCTGAGGATATACGATGAGAGGAGCAGCAAGTTCGCTGAATTTCTGCTTCTTGGACATTATGACCTGCATCATCTTAAGGCTTGTAAGTATACCGTCACCTGTTGAAGCATACTTCGAGAAGATAATGTGTCCCGACTGCTCACCGCCGAGGATACAGCCGTTCTCCTTCATGTATTCGTATACGTATTTATCACCTACGGCAGTTTTAGCGTAGTTGATACCGAGTTCGTCAAAGGCTCTGAAAAGTCCGAAATTGGACATTATAGTAGCAACTACGGTGTTATTTATAAGCTTGCCGCGTTCCTTCATGTAGCGTCCATATATGTAGAGTATGTGGTCACCTGTGATGATATTGCCCTTTTCGTCCACGCAGAGGCATCTGTCTGCATCGCCGTCATAAGCGAAGCCTGCATCAAGACCGTTCTCCACAACGTACTTCTGAAGCACTTCTATGTGGGTAGAACCTGCATTATTGTTGATATTAGTACCGTTAGGCTCTGCATTGATAACGTGAGTCTCAGCGCCGAGAGCATCAAATACAGCCTTAGCAATATTCCATGAAGCACCGTTAGCGCAGTCCAGACCTATCTTCATGCCGCGGAAAGAATACATTCCGAGAGAGATAAGATATCCTACATATCTGTTTCTGCCAGCGATATAGTCAACAGTACGTCCTATTTTTTCATCGTGAGCGTAGGGAAGCTCCTGCCACTTCTGACCGAATGCATCGAGTTCACCGTCCAGGTAAGCCTCGAGGAGGTTTATGACCTCATCCTCCATCTTCTCGCCGTTGCCATTGATGAGCTTTATACCGTTATCGTAGTAAGGATTATGACTTGCGGAAATCATTATACCGCAGTCGAAACCGTCCACACGGGTAACATAAGCAACCGAAGGAGTTGTAGTTACGTGAAGAAGATAAGCATCCGCACCTGAAGCAGTGAGACCTCCAACCAGTGAATATTCGAACATATAGCTTGAACGGCGTGTGTCCTTACCAATAACTATGCGCGGAGCAGTGTCATCACCGCTGCGTCTTTTGAGCTCGCCGTAATACCAGCCAAGAAATCGTCCAACTCTGAAAGCATGGTCTGCTGTGAGGTTCTCATTTGCAGTACCTCTGAAACCGTCTGTACCAAAATACTTTCCCATATTTGTCTCCTTAATCCTGAGAAAAAATCAGGTAATAAAATTTGCCCGAATCATCCTATTTCGGGGAATGTCGTGTATTCTTTCATTATATCACAATATTCTACAATAGTCAATTGATTATACGCAGAAAACTCATATCATATAACCGGAAAGGAATCATTTATACTCATCCCACCAGTGTTCGTCAGCTCCTGAGAGTTCATCAAAGCTGAGAGTTTCACCGATACGCGGTGCCGCAGCTGTTATACCCTGTTTCTTTGCCTCTGCAAGAGTATCCTCCGCAGGCTGATACCACGGAATAGAACGATAGACATAAGCGCCCCAGTGTACAGGGACAAGACAAGCAGCATGAACATCCTGTGCAGCCTTTACAGCTTCATCAGGGTACATATGTGACCATGTAGGCATATCCTCACCTGCATCTGCGAGCATAAGGTCGGTCTCACCGAATTCCTCGTATATCTGAGCAAAAGTACTGCACATACCGCTGTCACCTGTGAAATAAACGCTGTGAGAGTCATCCTTCATGTAAATTCCGCCCCATAAAGTGGAATTAAGAAAGAAACTGAATCTTCCTGAATAATGCTGAGCATGAGTAAGAGTGTAAGTAACTCCACCTATCTTAACGTCCTCCCACCAGTCAAGAGCGTGGATCTTTGAATCGTCAACGCCCCAGCTTTCGAGGGTAACATCCACACCGAGCGGTACAACATATTCCTTAACTTTCTCATCGATAGCCCTTATCGAGTAGAAATCCAGATGATCGTGATGATCGTGGGAAATGCAGAGAACGTCTATATCAGGCAGCGAATCGGGATCCAGAGGGTATTCGGATATTCGATCAGGAAGAGCTGAGTACCTTTTCCCGCTGCCCGGAACAATGAGTGGATCAAGAAGGATATTCTGATCTCCGAGCTGAACGATCGAGGAAGAGTGCCCAAGCCACGTGAACTTAAGTTCGCCCTTCTCAGCACGCTTCAGTTCACTTATATGTTCAGCACCAACGGTTTTTGAAGGCATTTCAAGCTTTGCAACCGGATGGGCAGGTGCTGAATCAGAAGTATTCTCAGGATTATGAAACTGATCGTCATGATAATATTCATTTTTTTCGGAATATTCAGCCCTGAGCGCCTTTCCAGGAGTGCTGCCGATCGGTTTTAAGTAATATGCCAGAAACAGCGATATAACTATCATAAGAAATAACAGTACCGCAAAAACAACGATAATTACTTTAAGAGCTTTTCTACTTTTCATCCTTTTACCTCCTTAAAATAAAAAAAGTCGTTTTCTTAATGAAAACGACTCATTTGGCTCCCCCTGCCCGGCTCGAACGGGCGACAACTCGGTTAACAGCCGAGTGCTCTACCACTGTAAGTAATTTATACCAAAAGTGTCAAAACTTCACTTAATTCTAAATATTTGATTAATGAAATTATATCATAAAAAAAGCATAATTTCAAGACCATTTTTTAGATTAGAATCAAAATTAAGAACAATGATGTTTACAACAAAAGATAAAACACACTTCATATCAATAGTTCAATAAGCGTCTTTCTGATCTGTTCGATATCATACGGTTTCGCAAGATGACCGTTCATTCCAGCAGACAAAGCAAGCTTTTTATCTTCATCAAATGCATTTGCAGTTACAGCAACTATTGGAATATCAGCTTTCCTGTTATCATCTAATGAACGTATCCTTTTTGCGGCTTCATAACCGTCCATAACGGGCATTTGTATATCCATAAGAACAATAGAATAATATCCTGCATCAGCTTCTTTGATCTTTCTGACGGCACTTTCTCCGTTTTCGGCAATATCAACTGTCAAGCCCATTTCTTCAAGAATTGCTTTTGCGATCATCTGATTCATTTCATTATCCTCAGCAATAAGAACCGTTTTTCCTTTAATATCATGAATACTGACTGTATCACCCTTATTCTTGTCTGTGCCATCATCTTCTGATACTTTATCAACTATCCTGCAAGGCAGATAAACTATGAATTCACTTCCGCTCCCTTCCTCGGAGTTTACAGAAATAGTTCCTCCCATCATATCCACTATTTTCTTGGTGATAGCCATACCAAGTCCCGTTCCTTGAATACCGCTGACTGTACTGGTCTGTTCACGGGTAAAGGCATCGAATATCATATTGCAGAACTCTTCACTCATACCGATACCGTTATCCTTTATACGGAATTCAAACCATGCTGTTTTATTATCCTCGGGCTGTTTCTCTATAACTTTCAGACTTATCATTCCGCCTGTGGGAGTGAACTTTACTGCATTAGAAAGTATATTCAGCAATACCTGCTGAAGTCTGAGCTTATCGACAAAGATATCATCATGTATGATGTCATTTGTGTCGATATTGAAATTAAGCTGTTTAGATGAAATATTAGCATGAACAATGGTACATATATCATTTATAACATCTGTCAGGTGTGCTTCAGATGCATTTATCAACACCTTGCCGCTTTCTATGCGGCTCATATCCAGTACATCGTTTATCAGAGACAACAAATGCTGACTTGAAACACTTATCTTGCCAAGATAATCCCGCACCTTCTCCTTGTTGTCTATATGCGAATCCGCAAGCGCTGTAAATCCTATAATAGCGTTCATAGGAGTACGTATATCATGTGACATATTATTGAGAAATACAGTCTTTGCACGGTTTGCGTGTTCTGCCGCCGACAGCGCATCGGAAAGTGCGTCCTTGTTCTCATCAAGCTCTTTATTCGCCTGTTCAAGTTCAAGTCTTGACTTTTCTATAATAGCAAGTTCTTTTCTCGAACGCTTTATATCACGGACAAGCAGAAACATAACAAGCCACGTTATTACACCAGCTATTGCAATGAACACGGCTGCATTATCCCTTAACGCCTCTGTAAAGCCATAATTATACAGTTCATCTGTATATCTGTATGCCCGATTATGAGCATATTCACTGCCAACAACTGCAATCCCCCTATTGATCAGCTTAAGCAGCTCCTCGTTTCCGATCTTTACACCGATACAGCGATCATCATTCCTGCTTATGTTACGGTGTGAAAGATTGCGAAATCTGCTGTTCTTCAAAATATCTGTAGCTCTCATACCATCGAGTGTAGTAGCCCCTGCTTTGCCTGAAAGCACAGCTTCAAGACATTCTTCAATAGAATCACAGCTGATGATTTTGGCATCAGGATAATTTGTGATGATATAGTAGTATTGTATCGTGTTGTTTCGGTTTACCGCAAAACTTCTCACTGTATCGTTATCATATCCGTTATTGTAAACGAGTTCTGTCGTGGTAGAAATTACAGGACTTGACTGGTATATCCCATTTTCTTCGGAATAGTAAAGACCTCCGCCAACAGGAAAAGCTGCATCTATCATATCCGTTTGCACAGCAGCTATCATATCATCATAGTTTTTATATCCTGTATAGGTCACATTGATCTTATTAAGCCCAAGGTCATTAAATATTTCAGGGATAAGATCCTTTATTAAACCTGTAACGCTGCCGCTCTTTCCTGTGTCACTGTATGGGAGACAGTTTTCCAGATATCCGATCCTTATCTCACTGTGAGTATCTATCCATTCTTTTTCAGCAGCTGAAAAAGCTCTTGACGAAACGCTTACAGGAAAATATTTGTGATTCAGATAGTTAAAATAATCAGGCTCGTCAGCCGCAAGCATATTCTGTGCTGTATCAAGCTCTGAAAGGATGTCACTGCGTTGTCGGCTTACACATAAATAATAGTTTGAGTCTCCGAATGGAAAAAGAACCTCGGCGTGTTCTCTGCCGTAAGCTCCGTCGCCTTCAGCTGCCAGTATATCAACATTCTTTGAATCAAATTCGGAAAAAAGCTCCTCATAATCAGAAAATGCCATTACCTCTGCTTTTATGGCATGACTGTCAAGATATTCTCTCAGCGTATCTACCATTGCACTGTCCAGCACACCTATCTTTTTTCCGTTAAAGGTCTGAGGATCAGCCGTAATATCAGTATCTGTCTCATGCTTCACAAAGTTATACGTTTCACTTCCCATAGGAAGATCAGGATATCCTATAAGCTCTTTCCGTTCTTCCTTATATGCAAGTCCCGCAACAACATCTACTTCACCGGCAAGAAGCATATCATATACATCCCCGAAGCTACCATAGACGTATTCATATTCCCAGCCAGTGTACTCTGAGAGTTTAAGGTAATATTCATATGCATATCCCGATTTTACGATGCCATCTTTTGCGCCTTCCTGAAAGACTTCATTTTCATAGTATCCTACACGTATCGTTTTTGGTTGTTCCTGTGCAGAAACTCTTATCGGTACAGCGATTGTCATCATTATTGTCAGTATTATAATAACAGCAGCTATTGCCTTATTCTTACGCATTGTTGCATCCTCTCCGGTGTCAGTTGGTCTGTTCTGCGTTCCATATCAGTTCTTCCAGCGTATGATACAGACGCTCTGCTTCAACGGGCTTGGATAAATGCGCGTTCATTCCAACCTGTAATGATAATTGAACGTCCTCGTCAAAGGCATTGGCAGTCATAGCAATGATCGGTACTTTTTCAGCATCGGGACGTCCAAGTGAACGTATTTCTGCTGTAGCTTCAAGTCCGTCCATTTCCGGCATACGAACGTCCATCAATACAGCATCATAATATCCGACCTGACTTTCCGAAAACATTTCAACAGCAATTTTCCCGTTCTCTGCATGGTCTGTTATCATTCCCTTTATTTTCAGCAGTTCTTTCATTATCTCTGCATTAATAAAGACATCTTCAGCAAGAAGAATATGCTTTCCATTAAGATCTGCACGTTTTCTTTCACGAAGCATGAGCATATTGTTCTTTCTTGCAATACGCTCAAATTCACTTATCACATCTGAGGCGAATAGCGGTTTTGCAAGAAAGCTGTCAACTCCGATATGCATTGCCTTATCCATGATCTCATCCCAGTTGAAAGATGTAAGTATGATAATAGTCGTTTCTTTTCTGAAAAGTTTTCGTATCTCCTCCGCACATTCTATGCCGTCCATTTCCGGCATTTTCCAGTCGAGAAGCACAAGATTATACGGTTCATGCTTTGTATGCTGCACCTCAAGCATTTTCAGTGCGCTCCTGCCATCAAGGCAGATATCAGCCTTGATACCTGCTTCATCAAGAACTATCCTTGCGTGTTCGGCAGCTACCTCCTCATCATCTACTACAAGCACACGCATTTCTTTTGAATCAATGAATACATCTTCCGCTCCGCTGCGCTCGCAGTTTTTCAGCGTTACAACAACGGTGAATTCCGTACCAACGCCCTTTTCTGATTTTACTGATATAGTACCATTCATAATATCCACTATATTCTTAGCAATTGCCATTCCAAGCCCTGTGCTGCCATACTTATTATTCCTGCTTGAATCTTCCTGTGCAAAGGTGTCAAAAACCTTTGGCAAAAATGCCTTATCCATGCCTATCCCTGTATCCTTGACAATAAATCTGATTGTTGATTTATCCTCAAAAACCGCAGTACGTTCAACAGTAAGCGAAATATGTCCCGGAGCATCTGTGAATTTTATAGAATTACTGAGAATATTGATTAGTATCTGTTTCAGCTTCATATCATCACCGATATAATAATCAGAAATACCGCCGATGACATTGCATTCATATTTCAGACCTTTATCCCTGCACTGTGTCATAACAATAGTATTTATCTGTTCAAGCATTCCACGGAACGAGAATTCCTCTTTTCCGAGTATCATTTTTCCCGATTCAATACGGCTCATATCAAGAATATCATTGATAAGTCCCAGCAAATGCCTTGCGCTTTCGCCTATCTTTTCAAAACACTCCCTTGTTTCAGGGTCAAGATTTGTCTTTCTCAGCGCAAGGCTGTCAAGACCGATTATGGCATTCATTGGTGTGCGTATCTCATGGCTCATACTGGATAAAAATGCTGTCTTTGCCCTGTTCGCCTGTTCAGCAGCTTCAAGAGCTTCACTTAATGCCTGATTTTTTGCCATTGTTTCACGCATTTCCTTGTCGATATTGGTGAGCCCAAGACCTATTGCATGGACTATATGATCATCTCTGTCCTCAGCATGGCGCACTCCTGCCATTCTTATCATCTCATAATAATCAGAACCGTTTCTGTGTGCAAGATAACGATAGGCAATGATAATATTCTCTGACAACGCCTTTCTGATATTATCGGGATCAATAAATTCAAGAAAACCGTCACGATAATTCTCGTCAACGGAATGCTCAGCATACCATTTAAAGCGTTCATAGTATGGAAAGTGTACACCTTCTGCTGTCTGCTCCTTATCCTCTGGATCTGCTCGATAACATACGCCGTCATTCATATCAAGGTCGATATGATAAACGCTTCTGTAATCAGAGGCAAGTGCAGTTATCATCTTATCCTGCTGTTCACGCTGATTCTGCTCCTCAATAAGTTTTTCCTGAAAGGCAAGGCGCTTTTCAAGTTCCTGCTGTTCATGCTTTTTGGTTATATCAGAAATAAACACATAATATATACCGCCGTATGCTTCTGTCTCGGTATAATGACCATAATCATCCACCCAGCGTACTTCCTCGTCTTTCCTGATTATACGGTACTCAACACAGTCAAAATTATCCTCATTTTTCTTGATCTGTTCAATAATCGAACCGGAAACAGCTTCCTTGTCATCAGGGTGTACCATTCCGTGAAAGGTATAGCCGGTCAGTTCTTTGAATTCAGAAATATCCTTGCAGCCAAAAATACTAAAAACTGCGGCATTTGCATAAAGCAGCTCCTCAGTTTCATTCGCTCTGTATATAAAGAAGCCGCCGGGCATCATTCTTCCTATAGCCTTTACAATGTGCATTGTCTGTTCGTTCAGTTCAAAATGCTTACCAAACATGGCTTATACCTCCAAAATTGATTAGTATCATGAAAAAAGGGAACACTTCAAAAGAACCGTTCCCCCATAGCGTTATTGTTTATTACAATTCACACAGTCTTTCAAACTCATTTTTTAGCTTGTCCATAAGTTCAGTATATTCTGTATCTGTTCTGTTTCTCAGCAATTCAGTAATATCAGTGACAGGTCCGGTCAAGGGTGTAAGAGATAGATTTGCATACACTCCTTTCAACGAGTGTGCAGTCTCAAAAGCCCCATCAAATTCTTTCCTGACAAGCTGCTGTTCAAGTAAATAAAGCGTTTTATCTTCTGTAAGCTTACCAACGAGATTTAAATAAAGCTCCGCCTTATTCAGACATCTTGAAAGTCCGTCATCAACGTCTGCACCGAACTCACGGAGCTTTTCAATTGTTATCATATTGTTTCTCCTTTACAGGGCTGATTGTTATAATACTCCGTCTTTACTATGTATATTGCACCATAGCTTATAGATACGCTCATATTCTTCCACGATCTGCTGACATAGTATGCCGGCTTTTTCACTTTCATTATTTTTCAGAACTCCGTGAAGCCCACATATATCAGAAGCTAAATGGTCAAATCCGAGAGTAGCAGTGACGCCCTTGAGAGTATGAGCGGTATTGATCGCTGACTGAAATTCATTATTGATGATCTGGTTTTTCAGATCTGCAATACTATTTTCACTGAAAAAAATTGTCAGGTATTTTTCTATTCTGTCAGAACTCAGAAGCCTGCTGAGTAACAGATCATAATTTTCACCTATTGCATTATAAAAATCCATAAGTTCCACAAAGTCACGCTCCCGCTATTTCAGCTAAATCACCCGTTAGCACAGCATTTGAATTGTATTCAAGATACATACGTCTAATATCCTTAATGCTCTTTTTTCTGACTAAAACTATTTCATCATTATCCATAACAAAATTTTCATTCATACTTCTTACATAATAAAGGTTAACAAGGAAACTTCTATGACACCGTAAAAAACGCTTGTCATCAATATCGTTTTCCACCAGATCGAGGCGGGTATATACAGTATGTACCTTGCCGTCACTGCAATGGATCAGACATTTTGTATTCGAGCTTTCGATATATCTGATATTGTCATAGGAAATATATTCTACGCTGCTTCGTTTCTTGACTATGATCGTATTTTTGCGTCTGCCTATGAGGATCCTGTCCATTACATTACAAAACTTCTCATAATTATGCGGCTTCAACAAATAACCTGCCGCATCTACGTCATAGCTTTCAACTGCATACTTATCAGAAGCAGTAAGAAAAACTATCTTCCCGTTATAGCCTCCTGAACGAAGTTTTTTTGCAACTTCGATGCCAAGAAGACTATTAAGGTATATGTCAAGAAAAATAATATCATATCGGTTACTTTCTTCTATATCATCTATCAGAGTAATTTCATTACAGTATTCTGTAACGTGATACAGAAAAGACTTGTCTTTAAAATAGCCATCTATCATTTCTGAAATTACAAATCTGTCAAAGCTGCTGTCATCACAGACCGCTATTTCAAATACATCTTTCATTTCTTACTCCCTTACTGTAACTATTGATCAATATCTTAATGCATATATGTTTTGTTATTATTTATAATTCTATACTTATCTGCTAATAGCCATATAAATTCACTTGAATAAGGTTTGTTGTCATCATAGTATCCAAGAATAGCCTTAATACTTTCTCTATTTCTGTCCCAAGCAGCCTCTATAGAATATCTGAGTCCACGCTCTATTCTCTTAACGGTTGAATCAAGTTCATCTGCAATCTGAGGATATAGCTCAGTTGTAAGCTTTACATTTATATTATTCGAGCGATTGATCTTTAATATGATATATAAAAGATAATTATATCCTGCTGTATTTCTTGGAATTCCAAGCTGGTTGAGCAATGAGGCGATGATGTCCCTCTCGTTCATAACTTCCGTAATCTTTTTTGCATTTTTTTCTTCTACACATAAATTATACATTTTATACCTCCGTTTTAGATATAAATAAATTTTTCTGTAATAGTATAATAGCATATTTTTTGTCAGAAAAAGTAAAATTATGAAAAAAGATGATTTCATTATGAATTTCAAAAATATTAATCTGATCTTGTATCTTATAAACCACAAAATAATTATAATATTATTGTATCATAATCCTGCAGTATTTTCAAGTTAAATTTTGTTTATAAATTTATTTTCCTCTTCCAGTGCTACAGATCTCCATTGAAATTTGATTATATGAAAAAAGCCGGCTCTGTATGATTTCTCTACGAAACCAACATAACCGGCTTTATATAACTTCACACTATTTAATACATTTCAAATAGTTATACTCAAAAAATAAAGAGAGAAATTTAAATAAATTTCTCTCTTTTGGCTCCCCCTGCCCGGCTCGAACGGGCGACAACTCGGTTAACAGCCGAGTGCTCTACCACTGTAAGTGTTTTATACCAAATGAAGTGGATTTGTCGCTAACACTATCGGATATAATATTGTTTATCAAACTACTAATACATAACTCAAACTATATTCCGCGAATAAGCTTGATAATACTTTCACTTGACCACACATCATTTGACTGTATTATATCTCCGTGATGCTTTTTATAAATACGAAATGGTTCATCCAACGAATTATCATAGATAGAACAAACATCACAAACATTTACAAACTGAGGGAGCAACTTAAGACATCTATCATAGCGTTCTCTAATTTTATTCTCTGGAACATCATGACCACCTATAGCCTTTCTAGAAGCTACTCTCATAACATTGATATCAGCCGAACAAGTTAAAACATAAAAACCACATATAAAATATCCTTGTTCTTTTGCTCTTTTAAGTAATTTCAAGTTCCTATCAGTCGAAAGAACAGTTTCAAAGGTGAAATCATTTTTTCTATGCAATTCTAACTCTCTTAATCGCTCAGCTTCTAAAGCTGCCTCAGCAACCGTTAAATTATTTTTCTTTTGAATATCATCAGCGTTTATATATTTACCACAAATAGTCGCACTTCCAGTAATTGTTGATTTTCCTGAACCATTTGGTCCTGCAAATACTATAATTTTAGGTTGCATATACTTTTCTCCCATCTGGATATTCAAGATATGCCTTTTTCTTTATAACATCATATTTGGCAATAGGCGCTTTCAAATCAATGCGTTTTTTATTATCCCTTCTCATTGATTTCTTAAATTGAACTTTAATTGAGCCATCATTATTTATCAAATTAATCAATTCAGAATTATTAATTCTCATTATTTTATCACTATTCTTTCTAACCAATCTAGCACTCACTGAATTATGTCTGACAGTTGATTTAATCTTTTTAAGTTTCATAACATATACCTCCTTTCAATGGTATTATACTTTTTTATTATAAAAATGTCAATACAAGTTCCACCAAGGTAACACTGTACAAATCGAGTAGCTACGTTACTTCAATTCAAAGTTTAACTTTAGGATACTCTTTATAATACTTTCCTCTTAGTTTACTGCCATTCTTTTTTTTATTGATACCGCCCCATTGTTTAAAGAAAAAGGCAGTATTTGCCTTTCTGGCCAAATTCTGTAATTCTACAACCCATTCTTCAGACAAAGGTCTGCAACAAGGTCCAGACTCACCGCCTACTATAAGCCAATCAATTCCATTAAGATCGATATCATCAATTGATTCAAGTAATGGTTCTGCCGATATAAACTTTATAGCTGCATTAGTATTTTTTAGATGCTCAGCTCTAAAAATTGTCTCTTTATTTTCAATTGAAACCCCCATCCAAATATTTGGAGTCCAATTAATTTTTTTGGATAATGCAGCAAGTCGATCTGAACGCTTAGTAAGAATCTGAAATGTATGCCAATTTGCCTTGTTCATGGTTTGAAATATCCTGATTATCACTTCATCAGGAATGTCCTTATGAAAAAGATCGGACATTGAGTTTACAAATATTCTCTTTGGCTTTTTCCAATGTAATGGCTTGTCAATCAAATCCTCATGAATGGTAACTTCAAACTCATTTTCATATCTTATATTTCCCATTGCCTTAAGTCTATGCGCCATTCTTGCAGCATAGCAATTTCTGCATCCTTCAGAAATTTTAGTACATCCGGTAATTGGATTCCATGAACATTCCGTCCATTCTATACTTGTTTTACCTGCCATAATTAATTATCCTTAAATTTAAATACCCTATTATCAGCGAATATTTCCCTTGGCTTAAATGCATCGCAACTAATTATAAATCCTTCATCATAATACATTCTTAAAAACTTCTTTATATCCTGTATTGAAAACGGTGTTACTTTATGATACCGTTCCATGCTCAGTTCATCCAAACGTTCTCCAAAGCTTTCTAATTTATAATGTTTACCCTCAAGCTCTTCTCTACAATCTGAGATTGCTTTACAGAAATTATTATAACCATCATCTTCAATATTAAATAGAGATAATTGATTTACAGTTTTTGAATCATAAGCATACATTTCAGAAATAGAATTTGAAAATCTAGCCATCACTCTTTTCATTTCCATTACTGCTTTGTGATTTTTAGAGATAAAAAGCAAATAATGACTATCTTTAATTCGGTCATCAAAACTAAATCCAAATGGAAGAACGAACAATTTGAAATTATATTTTTGCCTGTAAACAACATTTTGCAAATTCATCGTAAATGCTTTTAAAACCAGTTTCATTTTTGAATAATGTGAAGGACAATTCTGAATTTTTTTTGATAACTCGTCATAGTATTCTCCAAATAATTTAGAAAAATCTCTATCTTTATTTGGCTTATCAAAATCCATTATTATCCTGTTAGCATTAAAAAAGAACACGCAATCCGAGCCAACATTATGAACTAATTGCCAAATTTGCTCAACTGACGTTCCCTTGTATCCAAATGGATCCACAAAAGAAAACGCTGGTACATTTCCTTTTAAATATTGAGACAAATCTACATCCGCTGCATCCACATTAGTTATAATGGGTTTATACGCAAGATTATTATACACTTCGTGATTAATAACATTATTCTTTAGCTTATCAAAGTATTCCTTGTCTCTCTCATTAAAGACGCATTGTATTAACAGTGAATTATCATAAGCTTCAATAGCATTTAAAATATGAATTGGCGTAGAGGCGGTTCCATCGTCATATTTTCCTGGGCCGGAAAAAAGGTCAATATAATAAATCTTTTTGTTGAATTTAGCATTTATAATTCTGATATACACTTTAAAAAAATTGTAAACGATTGCAGATTTAATTGCAGATTTTTCAGTTTGCTCAACAAAAAAATCATCAGTTATAGATCGTCCATTCATCCGAATCCCCCCAAACTATTTGCACGTTAACTCAAAAACATGAATTGCTATTTACTCAATCACTTCACTGTCATACTACCGCTTATAAATATCTCTTGAAATAACAGTTAACACAAAACGTATCGCTCTCGACTTAGCAGCAATACTAGTAGCAACAAATTCCACTGCTAATAAAATAACAACCGAACTCCTAAACTGAATTATAGGAGTAAAAAAACATATGATCAAATAAAAAATAAGTATTGACACTGTAATTACATTCATATCTCTATTCAACAATGAATCTTTATGTGTCGCAGACACAGCATTATCATCTTTTTGCTGCATATAGATACCAAACCATTTTGAATTCTGATATATTTTTAATTTCTTTTTTAATTCTTTTCTTTTTTTATTATCTCTTTCTCTATCTACTAAACGAGTCATTTTATCAATTTCTTTATATATTTCTTCATATTTTTTCTTTACATCATCAATAGTGAATCTATCATCTCTATATCCTAATTTATTAGATCTTATTTTTTCAAACACGACTCTTCCTGGCTTATTAATTGGGAAAAATGATATTTTATCTTTTAGCGATGGAGGAACCAATGAATCAATAATATATATGTATATATAGAGAATTGAAGATAATAATGCTGACTCAAATATAAGATGAATAACGTCCATCAGATCAGCAATGCTTTTACTCAATACCGAATCAAATATTCCGGATAATGTTATAATAAATATAATATTTCCTATAACATAACTTCGAAGTTCTTCTTTTCTGTATTCTTTCATTTCAAAAGCCTCATCAATAAATAAAAGGCAATCATTTATAACATACCAAATGAAACCTTAATATAAGAAATCCAATAATCTAATAAGCCATTACTCCGCTGCATATGGTTTAAACGAACCTAAATACTTAGCTCCAGGCAAATCATCAGCCCCATCATCAATTAATTCTTCTATCTCGTAACTATAATCAAAATTTTCTACATATATCCTAACCACTTCACCTTTGCAAATAAAGGTAATATCACCTGAACTATTCTGTTTAATTGTATTATAGTTAGAATAATAATTTAAGTCCTCTGATGGAGCTTCCCCTATTACGATTACTTTAGGGGACAATTTTTTTAAAACGTCAGAACTTACATGTCCTGATTTCCGACCATGATGTGGTGCAAAAAGAACTTCAACTTTTGGCCAGTCAATTTCATCTTTTATCTTATCTAAAAATTCCGTTTCCATATCTCCCATCCACATCATCACAACACCATTTTCTACTGAGTATGTAAATATAGGAGATAAATTATTAGGACTGTTTCCTTCTTTTACACTTTCAAGCACATTTTTAAAATCTTTATTTCCTAAATCCGGCCACAAAAAATTAATTCCAGAACAGCCACGTTCTTCATCAGACTTATTCATCCATTTACGTTTACAACCTTTATAAACATAATAATGGTGATCTCCGTCTCTCAACTCACAATATCTTTTGAAATTATCTGTCTGATCTTCCTTAGTAGCTAAATTTTCAACGACATAAAAATTTAGAATATGTATCTTGTCATCTAATTCAACCAACCCCTTAATATGATCTTCATCGGGATGCGTTGAAATAAACCTTGTAATTCCTTTTTTATCTGCATAAGTCTTAATGATATCAAGAATTAAGTCCTGCTGTTTTTCATCTTTGTAACAGCAATCAATGATTGAGAAATTATCCGAGCCATGAAGAATATAGAACATATCTCCATTTCCTACGGCAAAAGATTTTACTTCACTCATTTATATCCCCCTTATTCTCGTTTACCTTCCCCACATCGGATTTGAAATTCTTCTCATAATCCTACATTTACCCACTAATCTGTAAAACCGCTCTAAATTACTCTATCATCTATGTTCTTAGATATTTTTCATCAAATAACCGATTTCGCAAAATATTGTTAATTATAATACTTATATTCAGCAATGCTATACTTGTTGCAATCGTGTTTATATTACCTATATTATACACCTTTTCAAGCCAAATTTCAATACTTTCGGCAAAAAAGCAATGGTCATTTGTGCCAAAAAAGGACTTTTATCATCGTTACTATGGAATTGTCAAGAAATGTGCAGTCGGAGAATACCCAAAATCATGGATAGTCAGATATCAGGCAGCGTGATGAGCCAGCCCTGTTGAAGTTCTTAGTGCCACAGGTGGGAGACCGCCTGCA
>Ga0116147_1000609_pt1 | contig 42028 bp, 39 predicted proteins | sample AD_JPNHG3_MetaG_FD_89749 | JGI IMG/M metagenome (GOLD analysis project Ga0116147, IMG submission 89749) | Active sludge microbial communities of municipal wastewater-treating anaerobic digesters from Japan - AD_JPNHG3_MetaG | ecosystem: Engineered > Bioreactor > Anaerobic > Digestate | place...
AACAAAAAAGGAGCGCATGATTGTTATGCAGCAGCTGCGGGAAGTTAGTAAAGCAGAAAAAATAGTTTTTCCAATTGCAGTAACCATTCTTGTTGGTCTCATTGTTCCCAGTGCCATCCCGCTTATTGGTGCACTCATGCTTGGTAATCTCTTTAGAGAATCGGGAGTTACTGGACGGTTATCTGATACTGCACAAAATGCACTCATCAACATACTCACCATATTTTTAGGTACATCTATTGGAGCAACAGCTACTGCAGCAAAATTCTTACAACCGCAAACACTCATGATTATAGGCTTAGGCCTTTTTGCTTTTGCTTGTGGAACTGCCATGGGTGTTATTTTTGGCAAAATTATGAATTGGATTTCAGGCGGAAAAATTAATCCGCTTATAGGTTCAGCTGGTGTTTCTGCAGTTCCAATGGCAGCTCGTGTATCACAAGTTGTCGGACAAAAGGAAAATCCGTCGAATTATCTTTTAATGCATGCGATGGGACCAAACGTTGCCGGTGTAATCGGCAGTGCCGTCGCTGCTGGTGTCATGTTGAGTTTGTTAGGATAACACGCTTCAATACTGTAAGAAATAGATCCTGAATGTATGAATGATTACCCAAAGGGCTGCTCTTTATGAGCAGCCCTTCATTTAATTAGATGTATAAAAAGCATCAATACCTGGATATGAAAATTTCTTCTGTGCAATATGTTCAGGCACTATAAAGTATCGTGCATGTGACTCACTACAGAGCTTACCTGAACCATCAAATAATTCAGTGTGCATAGTGGCAAAATTACCTTCTTGCGATACAAGTTTTGAAACAAGTTTTATTGAACCTTTGCTTATTAGAACCGGATTTTTATATACAATTGATAAATCAGCTGTGTATCCAGCAGTTTTTAATTTAACAAATACTACCCAGCTTGCAATTTCATCATGTAATGTAGCTTGTATACCTCCGTGCAATACACCTAAAAATCCTGAAAAGTGATTTTTAGGATTCCAAAAGCTGATAATTGAATCTCCATCTTCAAAAAATTCCATTGCAAGACCATACTCGTTATTAGGACTGCAACCAAAACAAGAATAGCCTGGTAAGTTAACAAATGGATTTTTTATCGGAATCATACTCATACATTATCCTCATATATCATATATATAAATATTATTAATAACTATATCATAGTTTGAAGAAAAAATTAATGCTGTATTATGGCATTAATCTGACTTCGCTGAAATTGGCAATACGTTTCTAAGTATTCGATTTGTGTTTCGAGTAATGGTGCAAATAGTACGTGAGGAAGTTCAGAAAAAATCGTGTCAAAATTGACTATTTTCCACGCATGCAAAAAGTAATAAGGAATCTTTGCACATGAACCATATTTTTTGTCACCTGCTAACGGATGTCCATATGCACTGCATTGTGCACGTATTTGATGCGTAAAGCCTGTTATTAATTGAATTTGGGCTAGTGTAAACTGTTCGTTTATGAGCAATGGCTGTATTTTGAGTAACGCTTTACTGCATGATTTTGGTTTTTCAATGTGTACAGTAGTTATTTTTTTGAGTTTATCCCGCATTACATAGTGCTCTAATACAACTTCATGCTGTATAGTTCCTTCTAAAACAGCTAAATAATATTTCTCCAATTGTTTATCATGGAAAGCTTTTGAGCTTTTCTGAGCACCACTGAGCGATAGGGCGATTATTAGCAAACCGGAGGTATTTCTATCAAGTCTGTGTACTGGAGCTGGAGTAAACGAAAGTGAATTATTTGGTAACATACTCTTAATAGTTTGAGCTATACTATGAGGACCATGTACATCAATTGCACGTGGTTTATTAATTATCACTACATCAGGAGTGGTATATAAAAATGAAAGCGGAGCTGAACCAAAAGACTTTATTGTCACTACGTTATCTAAATTCTTACATGTATATTTATTTATACCTTCAACAGGTAAAGGCTCAGTGAGTACTACTTCCAGTGTATCATTTTTTAAAACAATTGTATTTGTTTTACATTTTTTTCCATTGATTTTTATATTACCAGTGCGAATGAGCTTATAAATATAGCTCAAAGAATAAGTTGGAAATAACTTTCGGACAATCCGATCTACTCTTCTTCCATTATCATTATCTCCAGCCAAAAATTTATATACATGCTTATTCATTGTATGCTATACTTCCTATACTCTATACATTACCATAAATCAGGATTTTGTGTGTATCATATTTCGCGATTTTCATTAGACTTATTAAAATTACTCAGAAATCCAGTGTTTCAATCAGCCATTTTTAGCTGGTTTCTTGCTCAATTTGTTAAAACTTTTATTCGATTACTAAAAAAACCATTGCCACCTATCAAAGACATTATTGCTTTATTATTTTGGAAAACTGGTGGTATGCCATCGAGTCACAGTGCTCTAACGGTAAGTATAACTACTGCTTTTGCTATAATGCGGGGTATTACAAGCGATATTTTTATATTATCTTTTTTTGTCACTATGGTCATTATACGTGATGCGCTTGGGGTTCGACGTGTCGCAGGGCTTCTGGCTAAAAGCTACAATATTTTTGCCAGTGATGTTACAAAAAAAATGAATGTACGGTATATCCCTGTAAAAGAAATTCATGGACATAAAGTACCTCAAGTCATTGTTGGTAGTTTGTTAGGATTATTTATTGCAATTGCGGTTTGTACATTATGACAGTATCAAAAACAAATACCATAAAAAAATTACTAAATAAAAAAGTTTCTGTATTGTTGATACTGCCATTATTTATTTTATTTATTTCCACACTGCTACAATTCTTTACTGCAACGAAAGTGACGAGTGCATACGTAGTAAATTTTACGACTGAATCACAGGCACTAGAATTTTGTAAACAATTTCCAAATAATCAAGAACTCATAACACCTTACAATTTAGAAATACCAATTTCAAATTTTCATGAAATTACAGCAGATACGCTCGATCATATTCGTAAACGTTTAATCGATAATGATTTACGGAGCACAACTTTACTCAAAAAACTAATGGATTTTTTTTATTTATCCGCAAATGAGAATCAATTCTCAATACGGTTATATGCAAAGACTAAAATAGCTGACAGGTTACTACGTAACAAACTCCAAAAAGAACAAATACATTTTTCTAAAATACCCATACATACTACTAGCAGCAATAACTGGATTGTTATTTTCCTTTTTATTGTTGCAGGTATCATTATAATAAATATACAATCATCTTATAGTAAAAAACTTGTCACTATTTTATTTTTCCCATGGTTTATTTTCATGTTTATTTCTTCATCGGCGATTTTTACTTACTCAGTACTCATTTTATTGCTTACATCAATGAATAGTATTGTTCTTTACTATGATAAAATAATAGTAAAGAATAAATTACATTTGTTCCCATTTCTGGAACTGATTCTTGGAATAATCCTTTCTTTTGCTCTAATTGTTACTTCATGGGAATTAATCATATATTATTCAGTGTGTATGTTGAGTACATATGCTCTCTATACACTCGAAAATCGTGCACAAAAGAAAAAGGAGCACCGGATCCCTTTTTTTGTAAAAATTGTTCCTGAACAACCTCGATGGTTACTATATAACAAAGTTGTGGTATTAACTACGGGATTAATTCTAATAGCATTTTCAAATTTGTTCTCCAACAATCATGCTCTTATTTCGTTATCAGAACATGACTATGATATGCACATACAAAAGCAATATTTGAGTATATATGGTTCTATTTATAATGCTCCGTCAAAACCAAGTATTAGTGTCAGTAATGATACGCTTCAGCTTATTTATTCAGACCCCTTGGATGATGCAAACACAAAGAATAAGAATAGAGAAAACATTGGTTTCAATCAATATTTTACACAGCTAAGTAGTTCGCAGCCATTACTCAATGCATATTCATTACTTCTATTTGGAATTATTTGTATATGTATACTGTTAGATGTTCTTTTTAGTGCTGGTAAAAAAATCCAAAAATTGATATATTTCAAAAACTCTGTTAAGAAATTGCCAGATGGCATAACTATTACAATTACGGATGCTAGCATATGAAATATACTGTACCTTCATTTCATGGTGGTATTGAAATAAAAAAAGAAACCAATAGCACTAGTGCAGAAATAATTCAAACATATATTCCTAATTATGCACTACTTGTACTGAAAACATATGAAAACCAACCTGATTTTAGAATTGTAGTATATGAGGGACAAGAAATTGCAGAAGGGCAGGTTGTTGCACAGAGTAATACTGGATATAAAATTCATGCACCAATACCGTGTGTATTGCATAAAATTGTCCAGGTTGTTACACCTATGGGATACATTTCCCAGGCACTTGTTATTAAACTGAGCGGTTACTTTACTCTATCACTTAATAGCTCTGAACGTTACCACTGGCGATCATTAAATAGTAACGATATACGCTTTCTTTTAAATGAAAAGGGTGTTATTTGTTCCATTTCAGGGAAACCTTTGACTGAAGAATTAGCCCAAAATTCATCTGCTGATATTCTTGTAATCAATACACTTATTCAAGATATGAATTGTCACGGTGAAAATCTATTATTTGAAAATACAAAAACTAAAATTCTCGAAGCTGCTGCAATCTTGCATAAAATTTTTAATTTTTCATCTATAATTATTGCAACACATTTTGAATATGAATTTACTAATACTGAAATAAAAATTATTGAAGAGCTAAAAATACCAATTAATTTTCGATTGTTCCCTCTAAAATACCCGCAAGCTGATAATCACTTAATCGAAAAAACTTTATTAAAAACGTATCCAAAAAACGAAGCTCATAAAATATTAACACTAGAAACAAGAACGCTGATTGCAGTATATGATGCAGTAGTTAAAAATAAACCTTTTATTGAACAATATGTTTTTGTTGGCGGAAACTGTCTTAAAACTTCAGCATTATTAAAAGCAAAAATTGGAACGCCTATTGGATCGCTAATTGAAGAACTTGGCGGTTTTATCATGAAACCAGATATTATTGCAATAAATAATGTACTGAAAGGTCAAAAAACACTTGATCTGGATACACCAGTCACAAAAAATATGCATGCTATTATTGCATTGAATAATACACTCTGGCAGCATCAATCATCTTCAATCTGTACAACATGTGGTACCTGTATTGATGTATGTCCCTGCTTATGTAATCCAATGGAAATGTATAAAAATCAAATGTATAATATACAATTCAAAAACACTAGAAAGTACTTTGAAAAATGTATTGCATGCGGGCTATGCACATATGTATGTCCTGGTTATATAAAACTACAAGATTTATTTTTAAAAGCAAAGCGAGATTTATTATGATTCAACCAGTTTCAGCACCTTTTGTACACCATTGGAATACAGCGAAATTTAATGAAAGGATTTTAAGTATCATATTATTACTTGTAATAGTGTGGGCAACATGTATTCATGGTTTTAACGTTTTACTTATTTGTCTTTTCGGTTTTTTGGGTGCTACAATAGCATGGCTGATTAGAAAATATTTATTCAAAACTACAGGCACACCACTTGAATACATGATTCCTGGATTATTGTTAGTATTGATTTTCCCAATAACCATACCTTTGTTTATTCCATTTATTACCATGTTTTTTACTTACTTTATTTTTTTTATAGTTTTTGGAGGAAAAGAAAATAATTATTTGAATATTCCTGCATTTGGAGCCTTATTTGCTTATATGGCATGGCCAGGGTATTTTACATATTTTTTCAACAATACTGAAAAATTAGTAGATGGTATTACAAAAGCATCATCGATTTCAATTCTGAAATCGTACGCAACTAATCATGCTATACAAAAAAGCAGCTTTATTTTATTACAGGAAGCAGGTGTTTCGATATCATCAATTGACAAATCAATTACAGATTTTCTTAATACTGTTTTTTTTAATGAATTTAATAGTAGTCTTCCGTATGGATTTTTTGATTTTTTGTTTGGGTTTAAGAGCATAACAATTATTGAATCAGGAATATTCATTCTTTTTATCGGTTTGATTATTCTATTTGCAATTTCATATTATAAATATATTACTGCTTTTACTGCAGCTTTTATTTATCTATTGCTTGTATGGATATTTGGAATAGGTCTTAATAACGAAGAACTGTTTCATGGAGATATTTTATTTTCAATGGTAAATTTTGGCACAATGATTGCTTTGTTTTATTACAATGTTTTCCCGGAAAACAATTGTGTTAAAAAAATAAGTCAAATAATTTTAGGAATTATTACTGGATTTTTTTCATATATATGTCTACGGTTTATTAAATCTACCGAAGGCATGTTTCTAGTGTTGTGTTCAATTAATATTCTGGTTATTTTCGCAAAGAACTTCCAGATAACTACTACATCAGAACAGAGGACTATGTCAAATGAATAAAAACATACTGTTTTTTTTATTCATGGCAATTTTATTGTTATTTTCGATATATTTTACATATTTTAGTGAACATTTTTCTAAAAAAACAGTAATATTAGAAAATAATTTAGATTCTTCTTTTCAGATTACTCCCTATGATCCGTTTTCCTATTCAACTTTCCTTAATTTGACCAATACAAGTAGTGATACAATGATTTTATTCTCAAAAGATTATCAGAGCGGAATATTGTTTTTTAAAAAGAATTATAAGCTTGAGAACATATATGTATTGCATAATATGGCAACTTTTTTTGTTGATTCTATTGATATAAATGTATTAAAAACTGAACAAAGCCAGCTCTATAAACTAATTAAATAATGGAGAAATTGCAATGTTGAATGAAAATAGTGTTAACCATAATAGATATAATCAAATTGATAAACTGGTAATTTTTAATTTACCATTATTTATTCTTTCATCACATATTATACTGGCTTTAATTTTTTCTGCTGTTTTTATACTCAGCTTTTTATGCTTGTTTCTTATTTCGCATATGATAAATCGAGCGAATACAAATCAATTCTTATTCTTTAGTGCTAAATTACTCATTCTCTCAGCTTTAAATGCAATTATTCAGTCTGTGATTTTAATAATTGACCCTTATCTTTACACTTTATATTCTATGCATATCTCATTTATTCAATTTTTACCATTTTTGTTAGAATTAGCAACACAAGATGAAATTTGGTCTCATAGTAATGAAATAGTAATAAAGACTATTATTCTACCTGTACTGTCAATACTATTTGCCTTTTTTCGAGAAAGTATTACATATGGAACAATTGAATTTACTGTAAAAAATTACCAAACACTCAAACCGGTCACTTTTTATGCTGGGTTTTCTCCGTGGTTTGCCTTTCTCTGTATTGCATTTAGTCTAATTTTGATTAATGTAGCTAGAACAAAATTAGGTGGAAAGAGAGGCTCTCATGATTAATATTAGTATGATCGCTGAGCTTTTTCATTTTAATCCCTTATTATTTTTTGGATTATATTTCACGTTACCTGTAGCAATTTTGAAAAAGAATAGTATTAGGCTTTTAATTATGTCGAGTATTATCTCATGTATTATGAACATTTTCTGGATTTATATTGCTATCCCGCTTAATGTGAGGCCATTGTATATAGTTGTCTTTGTTATTATATATCTTCTCGTTAAATTTTTATCAGATAAATTAGATTTTTCAGACGGACAGACAAAACAAGAATATTTAATTTTTGAAATACCTTTTTTATTTATACTATCTGCCTTATCATTACAAACAACACTTCAATCATTCTTACTAATTTTTATTTCAATTATTGGTAATATTGTGCTATACCTTTTACTATTTATATTAACGGAAAAACTGGTGGCTATTTTCAGCACTTCAAAAATTGAAATATCAGCATATGGACTGCCGATCCGCCTAATCGTTATTGCGTTTTGGTGCATGCTTTTTATTAATTTTGGAAATATTTTATTGAATATTCCATAAATGTGTTTATACTAGAATAAAAGTATTAGGGAGCTGAAAAGATGCACACCCATAAAATATTACTTATCTGTTATAATCATCTCCCAGAACATGTTTCAGTTTCTGAATTTGAAGAAAAGTATCAGTACTGTTATAGACCGTTTCTTTCTGTTTTAAATAAATTCCCGGAAATACCTGTTTCCCTTTATTTTTCTGGAACACTCTTAAAAATGCTAGAATTAAAACATCCGGAATTTCTTTTACTACTCAATGAAATGATTTCAAAAAAACAGGTCGAATTGTTAGGTGGCGCATTTAATTATTCAATTCTGCCATTGCAAACAAATCATGAGCGGATTGCAACATCTGAAATGCTAACAAATTATATACGAAAAAAATTTAGTAAACGGCCTCGAGGGTTTTTACTCCCTGAATTTTTGTGGTCAAATTCTCTTATTGCAACATTAGTTAATGCTGGTTTTGAGTATACATTTATTGAACAAACAAAATCTGATTATTGTGAAATACAAAATCCGTTATGTTTTACTGAAGAAAATTATAAGCCACTTAAAATATTTAGAACAGTGAATGCATCAAATTTTGACAATTTGCTTCCAAATGAAATCATTATGCAAATTGATGAGGTGTCAAAACATTCACATGAATTGCATTCATATAGCATTGCTATAAAAGGAGAATCTTTCAAAGATTTATGTATTACAAGAAAGTTTGAATCTCCAGATTATATGATGGAAAAATTATTTTCCTGGTTTCGAAAAAATATTTTAGAATACGAGCCTATTTTGCCATCAAAATTTAATAAGCTTTATGGTAATGCAATATCAAGAACATACTTTAAAGATTATTTCCCTGAATCTCTCACAACCGTATTTAGCACACTAAAGGCCAATAATAAGAATAAAAAAGCTTTTCCAGAATTATTTGTTGAAATAAAAGAATTAGAAAATTACTATGCTAAAATAAATTTTGTAAGATTATTGCTTAAAAATGAGATACGAGGCGATAAAGAGCGTAAACGTGCTGGTACTGATATGCTTTCGTTTGCATTTGGTTCAGATATGTTTAATACGAAAATAGGATTTATTAATCGCGAATGCAGAAAAAAAGCATGGTATTTTCTCATAGAAGCAGAAAAATGCACTAATGGGAAAAAGCATGCAAAGTCGCTTATTCTTGAACAGGATTATAACCTTGACAATCTTCCTGAAATAATAATTAGATATAAAACCTATGACTGCATTCTTAATCCGCATGCTGGAACAGTAACTGAATTTGATTATTTCCCGCTATCATACAATATCTGCAGCATTATTGTTCCAGTAGGTGATCGAGCAGAGCTGTTTGAGGATTACTTACACACAGGCGCTACAGCAAAAAGTATCACTTATGCTCAGCATACAATTGATCATGAACGTACACTAATCAGACTGTATGCAATAACTGAAATGCTGCAAATAGAAAAGATCATATGTTTTACCGCATCATCAATTCTAATTGATTACCAATTTACTAATACTACCGAAAAAGAGTTATCATGTACATTTAAAACAGTACTCAATCTCGCTATTGATTTTGAATTGGCTGATATTGAATCGGAAGATATAAATAAGAAAGACGAGACTCTTTCAAAAGATTTTTGCAAAAAGGCAATTAGTGCTGTAAAGAATCAAGAAATACTGTTACCGTTTTCATGTGGTTCTTCAATTCCATGCGTTTTTAAAACATATCCAATACTATATCAAGTTGATAAAAAAGAGTTATATCGACAGGGAACTAAACTTGAATGTGACTGGACACTATCAATTAAAGCCCAAAATCAGATAACGGTACATTTTGCTTTTCTATTTTAAATACTAATACAGTTTTGGGGGATACTTTGAATAGTTTTTCAACATTATCGAAACAAAAATTAATACATATGATTGGAATAAAAGGGACAGGAATGTGTGCTCTGGCAGAGTTCTTGCATCATGAAGGTTTTACAATTTCTGGCTCAGATACATCAGAAACATTTTATACTGATAGAATTTTGCAAAAAATAGGTATCATTCCAAAACTATTCTCAGAAGATAATATTACCGAATCGATACAGCTCATTATTTATTCCGCAGCATACGGTGACAACAATCCAGAAATAAAAAAAGCTAAACAATTAAATATTCCGATGAAATCATATCCTGAAATGCTTGGATTGCTTTCAAAGAACCGTATCAGCGCAGCTATTTGCGGTGTGCATGGAAAAACTACAACAACAGGTATGACAGGAACAATCGCAAAAGCTTTAGACTTACCAGCTGCAGTAATTGCTGGAAGCGCAATAACTGCGTTCGATAATTCATCAATTTTGTATAACGGAGAAAAATATCTAATCGCAGAAACATGTGAGTATCGCAGACATTTTCTCAATTATGCTCCAGCTGTAATTTTGCTTACAAGTGTAGAGTCAGATCATCAAGATTACTATCCTGATTATGCATCTATTCGGGATGCATTTATAGAATTCTGCAACACGCTTCCCGATAATGGGACACTCATTTACTGCAAAGATGATCCAGGAGCATCTGAAGTTGCAGATAAGGTTCATACGATTCGTTCTGATATCCGTATGATTTCGTATGGCTTATCACGCGATGCTGATATTTCGGCTTATAATTTGTACACTGATCAGCAAAAACAATTTTTTTCTATATTAGCTATTGATGGGCAGCAATTTTCCTTATCTATTCCAGGTATTCATTCAGTTGTCAATGCACTAGGGGCACTCGTACTTACGAGTACCCTGTATGAAATGGAACACATGCAAAAACCATCACAAAAAAATTATGAAAAAGCAGCACATGCTCTAGCTTGCTTTTCAGGAGCTAAGCGAAGATCTGAATACATTGGGACATGGAACGGCATCAGTATTTACGATGATTATGGCCATCATCCTACAGCAATTTATAAAACCATAAAAGGATTTAAAAATTTTTTCCCTGAAAACAGAATCATTGTAGATTTTATGTCACACACATATTCAAGAACCAAAGCACTCTTTAATGAATTTGCACATGCTTTCAGCGATGCTGATGTTGTTATCATGCATAAAATCTATGCATCAGCACGTGAGCAAGCTGATCCAGAAGTAAGCGGTGAATTATTAGCCCAGGCAATTCGCACTACAGGAAAGACAGTTTATTATTTTGAAGAACCGCTTGATGCAGTTCCATTTTTGCATTCATTTTTAAAACCAAACGATATCATAATTACTATGGGAGCAGGAAACAATTGGCAGATTGGTCCTGCATTGTTAGAACAGTGGAGCAAAAGCAATGAATAGTATGACCGGATTTAGCCAAATTTTAACATCGGTAGCAAATATACATTACTGCATAGCAATCAAATCGATAAATTCTCGTTTTTTAGATATTTCGATACAAGTACCTGGCATTTTATTGCAGTATGAATCACAAATGAGAGAAACACTCTTACAGTATTTTACACGTGGAAAAATCGATGTAACAATTTTCCAAAAAAGTGGTAAAGCTGCTAGTTCACTATTTAAAAATGAAACATACTTACAACAAATGTATGCAGAATTTCAAAATTTTGCTAAAAAAGTAAAATTACATAAAAAAATGCAGTTGCGAGATTTTTTTAATTTTATTGAACTATATGAAAAATCTGATGATATCGATCCAAAAACCGTTTGGGATTCACTAGAATCTGCTTTTAGGGAATGTGTTGAAAAAGTACTTTTAGAAAGACAAAAAGAAGGTACTGCGACACAAAAAGATATAGAGAGCAAGCTTCAAATTCTCGAACAATCAATTATTTCAATTGAAGAGCACTCTCATAGTATCGAAAGCACTATAACAGAATCCTTAAAGAAAAAGTTTAAAGAGGTAATGGGAAATACAATCGATGAAAATAGAGTGTTATCAGAAATCGCAGCATACCTTGCAAAATATACTATAAATGAAGAAATAATTCGATTAAAACCCATTTAATAAATTTTAAGCAGACAATGTCTGAATCTCCATGCGGTAAAAAGCTTGATTTTATCAGTCAAGAACTGAATAGAGAAGCAAATACAATTGCTTCTAAAGTGCTCATTCCAGAAATAAGCACACAAGTGATTTTGATAAAACAGGCAATAGAAGATATTCGCGAACAAATTCGAAATATTGAATGAGAGGCGCTTTGTAATGGATAAACCTGTTCACATTATTGCAATTTCAGGAAAAAGTGGATGTGGCAATACTTCTGTTTCAAGGATTGTGGCACAAAAACTAAATTTTAAATTTATTAATTTTACATTACGAAATCTTGCTCAAGAATTACATATGTCATTACCAGAACTTCTTGAAAAAGCCAAAAAAGATTTTAGCTTTGATATACAGCTTGATAATAAACAAAAACAATTAGCCCATGAAGGTAATTCGGTAATTGGCTCGCGGCTTGCAGTGTGGCTCTTTCCGGATGCACTATTGCGTGTCTATCTGTATGCAGATTTAGAAACACGGGCTCAAAGAATATTTAAACGTGAGAAAACAGATAATTTTGAAAAAATATTACAGGAAACAAATGAGCGAGATATAAACGACTACGAACGGTTCAAACAAATATATAGTATCGATAACAACCATTACGAATTTGTTGATTTAATAATCAATACTACATACTATGAACCTGAAACAATTGCAGACATTATTGTTTCTGCTTATTATATTGCAACTGGTACAAAACAAGGAGATATATCATGAAACAAAAAGTGACGCAAAAACTCAACGTGCTAATAACTGGTGCATCGAGCGGCATTGGTAATATGACTGCAGTATATTTTGCAAAAAAGGGTCATACTGTTTTTGGTACAAGCAGAAATCCCGAAAAAATAGATAAAAAAGCTGATGAGCTTTTTTCGTATATAAGAATGGATGTTACAGATGACGCCTCAGTCAATGAAACAATTCAAACATTACTGCAAAAAATTGAAAAAATCGATATTGTAATTTGCAATGCAGGTATGGGTATTTCAGGTCCGATAGAAACAACACCTATCGAATATATTGAAAAACAAATCAACACTAATTTTTGGGGTACGCTACGTGTATTGCGTTCAGTACTTCCTGGTATGCGAGAAAAAGGTGGAAAAATTTTTATCATTGGATCGATGGCTGGTCGTGCTGGTATACCGTTTCAAGGATACTATGCTGCATCGAAATTTGCTCTTGAAGGTTTAGTAGAATCACTACGGTATGAACTTATGGGTTTCCCGGTTCAGGTGGCAATTATAGAGCCTGGAGATTTTAGAACAGGGTTCACAGGGTCTCGACTAAAATTTGAGGACGAACGAGATCCTTACTTTAAAAAATGCAAACAAGCTGTTGCTATTATGGAAAACGATGAGCAACATGGTGCAAATCCAATTGTGCTTGCTCAGTTACTGTATAAATTGGCACTCAGTAATCGAAAACTTAAAGTTCGATATTCTGTTGGCATGTTGTTTCAGCGGTTTGCTATGTTTTTAAAGCGAATACTTCCTTGTAACTTGTATGAGTATTTGTTTAGTAAATACTATAAAGTATCTTAATTGTTACCTGTAGTGGAAGATTGTTCTCGAAGCAGTTTCACAAGATAGCTTATCCAAATATCCGCTTCTTGAGGAAAAACCTCATATGCTACTACCGCATCCAGTAATGCGTCTTGATACTTACCTAATAATGCATATGCTTGAGCTCTATACAATAGTGCGCAAGCTTTTATTTTAGTTGAACGAGGAATTGCAATAAATTGAGTTATTTCTTCAACTACTGTTGCATATTGTTTAGCAGGGAAATACGTCTCAGCAATTTTAGAGAGAATAAGTGTTTCATTATATACATCTTGACCAAGCTTTTGATGGACAAATGAAATCTCAGGAACTATAATTCCTGAACTACTTACATATTTTTTATAAACAAAAGAGATATTTTTTTGCGCAGTTTCGGAAAATACAAATGATTCAATTCTCTGTGAAGGAAGAAAAATATTTGCAGATTGTAAAATGGGCAGTGGAGCATATCGCGGGGTATTGAGTGAAATAGTATTTTGTGCGGAAAAGGGTAGTGCAACCGCAACATTTGAAGTATTTTTGCCATTAATAAACGTAATATTCATAGAGCTAATTTCAGATTCTGTAACTAAACACCAATAGTATTGAATACCCGGAAATGGATTGTCTTCTATTCTAAGCTCATATGACGATTTTGATGCATTGATATCAAATGCTTTTATTTGCACAGCTTCAAGAATACTTAAAGTGTTTACAAAAGGTTTTTGCGAACGGTACAGATACACTTTACCTGCATAGTTCGATATAGAGCATTGAATGCTGACAACTTTTTCCATACTGGATACTCTAAAATTTTTAACTATCTCACCAGAAGAAATTGTTGTTTGAACTTGCGCTGTTTGAACTGCAGTATCAAGTTTAACAGGTACTAAGGTATAGTTTTGCAAAGGAATAAAAATCTCAATGATTTGTTTTTGTGCTGTTACTGGCAATATAAAATAGTAATACAAATTATTATCAGTTACTCTATAAGAAAATTTTTGAACTCCGCTAGAAACAGTTCCCAGTAATTCAGATTGCTTATAATTTGAGATACCTGGTAATTGTAATGAACGATAGATATTATAGCTGCCAAAATGATCTGGACTGTCCTGCCAGGTGATAATAATTGTCGATTCCTGAAAACCAACACGTATATTTGTTGGGTATGGAGCATATACTATTTCGTTTTCATTATTAGCAGAAGTTTGAGCAAGCAAAAAAACACTTATTACAAGAAATCCTGCAAATAGACCAATACGCTGATGTGTCATATTTATATTTTCGGTACTATCGTGTAGCAAATAAACAGGTTTTGTTCAAAGATGTACTATCTTTACATATTTATTCCTTTATTATAGTATTTAATTGTGTTTGTTTCGATAGTATGTGATTTTGGTAATGAAGATTCTCGCGATCAAGTATATGCACTGCTCATGCAATATGGTTTTGAAAAAGTTCAGCGTGCATGTTTTGAATCTGCAAATGTATCTGAAAAAATGCTTCAACAATTAAAACGTGATATAGATAAGGTTACGGATTATTACGATACAATTAGATTGTACCAATTTCCTGTTGAAAACAAACTTGCAATATCAATTTTAAAAGAAAATAAATGGAAACGTATTATCATACGTCCGCCCGCACAATAAATTCTTAATTCAAGTTTTAATTTGCACGATTACAGTAATTGTCAGGAGGTTCTATTCGATGCTTGAAGATTTAGTTAATCCGATAAAAGACCTAAAAAATGAAATCGAAACAATTTGGGGGCATCTTTGACCTCGCCAGTATTACTGAGAGAATAGCTCAAAAAGAACAACAAACCCTTGAACCTGGATTCTGGCAAAATCAAAAGGTTTCACAAGCGGTAATGACAGAAATTAAAATGCTAAAAAACCGTGTTGAAACATGGTCATCACTTATAAAACAAATTCAGAATCTTGATGAAATTCTTTCGTTGGCAATTGAAGAAAATGAAGCTTCACTTGAAGGCGAGATTGCATCAACATATAATTCAATTAAAGATTCATTTGAAAAAGCACTAACGCTAGAATTATTAACTGGAGAAGCAGATAAATCCAGTGCATATGTCAGTATTCATGCCGGTTCTGGTGGAACTGAAGCTTGCGATTGGGCCAGTATGCTGTTTCGCATGTATTCACGATGGGCAGAACGCAAAGGATTCTCTGTTGAAATCATCGACATGCTTGAAGCTGAAGGCGGTATAAAAAGTGTCACAATGCAGATTGATGGCATATATGCATATGGCTATCTTAAATCTGAATCGGGAGTTCACAGATTAGTACGGATTAGCCCATTTGATGCTAATGCTCGACGGCACACCAGTTTCGCAAGCGTATCCGTGCTACCTGTTCTTGATGATACCATCGAAGTGATTATCAAACCAGAAGATATTCGTATTGATACCTATCGGGCTGGTGGCGCGGGTGGACAGAAAGTTAATAAAACGGATAGTGCTGTGCGAATCACACATTTACCGACAAATATCGTGGTAACATGCCAGAATGAACGAAGCCAGTATAAAAATAAAGATGTCGCTATGTCTGTATTAAAAAGCCGTTTGTATGAACTCTATCAAAAAGAAAAAGAAAAAGAAAACGCAAAATATGTTGGAGAAAAGAAGGAAAATACATGGGGTTCTCAAATTCGTTCCTATGTGTTTCAACCATACACATTAGTTAAAGACCATCGTACAAAGTATTCATCTGGAAATATACAGGCCGTAATGGATGGTGATATAGATGGTTTTATAGAAGCATACCTTCATTTCATGTGGAAAGGCGGTACTGCTTCTATCAGTGAAAGTGATGATGATATTCCTGACGAAAATTAAATCTGCACCCGTGCAGACTTACATCAGTATTTTCTTCATCGTATTATTTTCTCAGCTTAACGCTCAGGAAAATCAAAGTATCAATCTTCAGTTAGGGGTCGTAGCGTTACAGTCAGATTCGATTACTAATGAAAATCCAGCAGCTTTTATTTCTACTAAGCTGCTCGAAAATCTTGCTTCCTGTTTAATTTTTTCAATTGATAATCCAGAAATAATTAAAAACGTTATGACGCGTGAAATGAATAACAAAATTACAAATCTTCAAAAAGAACTCGGAGCATTAAAAGAAAAATTAGATATGACATCATTTATTATAGATAAAAACAGAAAACAAAAATCCTACTTAGATGCTCTGAAAGCATTACAACAGAAACAACAGGAGTATGAAAAATTACAAATCCAGAATGTGGTACCTACAACAAAGCAGCTAAAAATAAGTGTTGTACAAAAATTATATAATAATTCTATCAATAACCCTCTTATTTTTTGTGAGCAAAATAAACTTGATTTTCTTGTTTTTGGCACGATACGAGTAATTGATACTCTGTTTTTGGTTTCAATAAAATTATATTCAGCAATTTCACAGGAAATTATTTATTCGACTACCATTGTGGGTAATAATACTACAATAGCACAAAATGTATTCGACACAGCTCGTTCAATCGCAGAAACAGTTTTAGAAAAAAAATTATGTGTTATTAAATTTAATGGTAATCCTTCAACTGCATCGATTTATGTGAATGATGTAAAACTTGATTCAATGACCTATGTATGTTTGGATGCAGAGAAGCTTTCTATACAAATTACTGCTAGAGGCTATACAAAGCATGTTGATGAACTCTCACTTGTACAAGGAACAAGCTATTCATATTCTTTTGAACTTAAGCCAATTCCACTAAAAACCATTTCCATAATAACAGTTCCTGATAATGCTGATGTGTATGTAAATGCTATTCCTGCTGGCCAATCTCCTTTGCAATTGGAAGTAAATACTGATCAAGATATTGTTACTGTTGATAAAGATGACTATACCCAGGTACAAGTTACATTAAATACTATCACTGATGAACTGGTTATTAATTTAGAAAAGAATAATGGAATGACATTTGAAGACACCTTTGAACAAGCAAAAAGCCGTTTTTATAAATCGTTAGGCTGGTTTGTGCTTTCGCTTCCGCTTTCTACATTGAGTTATGGATCATTTATGTCCATATACCAAACAGAACTTGAATTACAACAAAAGGTTCTTACTGGTCAAATCAGTGTAAGTGAAGCAATCTATGCTGAACAACAGCTTAATACACGATTCTGGCTATATCAGAGTGCATTTTGGGTTTCGCTTGCACTTAGTTCTGGACTAGGAATAAATACTATTATTAACTTAATTAGATATATTAGTACAATGTAGGTATAAAGATATGATGAAATTAGGAATTGCGTTAAAGAAACTATTTGGTTTGCAGCTTATTGATGAATCTTTCTGGGAAACACTGGAAGATACCCTGCTAGAAGGTGATGTAGGACCAAAAACAGCAGCTGAGCTTGTACAAACCACTAAAAAAATTTGTCAAAGTAAGGGCATTGCTGATGGTAATAGAGCAAAAGAAGTATTCAGAAATGAATTATTACAGATTTTTTCATCAGTACAGCCAGTTTACTGTAACGATCAAGCAGATCTTTCTGTAATACTCTTGCTTGGTGTTAATGGAGTTGGGAAAACAACAACTGCGGCTAAATTAGCATATTGGTACAACAAAATGTTCCCCGATCGATCAGTACTGTTTGCAGCAGGTGATACCTTTCGTGCAGCAGCAATAGAACAGCTCGCAATACATGGTGATCGATTAGGTTTAAGAATCATCGCTCAACAACATGGTTCTGATCCTGGTGCAGTGATTTTTGATGCGCTTCAAGCTGCTAAAGCATCAGGAACTCCACTTGTCATTGCGGATACAGCAGGTCGTATGCATACAAAACAGAATCTCATAAAAGAACTAGAGAAAATTGAAAAAATAATAAGAAACGCAACTGATACTACAATTAAATATCTCGTACTGGATGCAACGACAGGAACTAATGCACTTCATCAAGCAGAGACATTTCATGAAGCAGTCAAGATTGATAGTATAATTCTTACAAAATTTGATTCAAGCGCGAAAGGTGGAATTCTTATTACCATAGCAAAGGAATTAAAATTAGCTCCTGCTTTCATTGGTATCGGAGAAAGATACGAAGACTTGCAAAAGTTTTCTGCTCAAGACTATATCAGGAAATTGCTTGATGAATAAAAAAAAACTGATTTTAGTGTATTTCCTATGGTTATCAACGATTTTTATCAGTGCACAGACAATTGTATATTATAGTTCTGATGAAAATTATAGCATTCTTGAGACAATATCAGAAACAGAAATACAAAACTATGATTATTATATCAAACTGATAAACAATGCAGAACGACAAGAATATATTTATTTTAATAAAGGTGAAATTCAAAAAAGAATAGTAGTTACCCAAACAGATGATGGTAAACAAGAGGAAGAATGGCAGGATGATCTCATGACAGCCCTCCGTATTTACAGGGGCCAGCAGCTTGTCAGTGAAAAGATATACAATACAACTGAAGCAGAATATATAACACATGATTATTTTTATAAAAATAATATCCTTGAGAAAATAGTTGTTACGCCACAGAACAAAAAATCTTATGAAATTATTTACATTTACGATGCCTCAAATAAAATTCGTGCACTGCTTATTCATGATAAAGTTATCAGCCTTTCACAATTTTCTGGAGCATCAATTTTTTCTAAATGGAATCAAACAATTTTCTCAATAGAAGTATATACAGTGCAAATGCTCTTGCAATTTAGATTTGACTATGATGCAACAGGCAAATGTATTTTTGAAGAAGAACGATTGTATCAAAACAGTGTGCTAACTACTATTAAACAAAATAATTATAGCAATAATAATTACCGAACGGTTACCTATAGTAATTCACTCATACAGGAAGAGCAAACTTTTTCTCTTAACAAAAAAGAGTTACTGGAAACAATACAGTATGTGTACGATGAGCAGAACTTGCTTATCAAAAAAATCATTCTTTCAAAAAAAGAAACAACCGTATTTGAATATACATATGACAATAAAAAAGTCATCGGAGAAAAAAAATATAGCAACGGTATTTTAAAGCAAATTACTCGATGGATTTCAGATTCAATGTCTGTTGTGGAACTATATGAGAATGATGGAGTTATTATTAAAATTACCTATAACAATGGTAAAAAAGTTAAAGAGGAAGCCTGGCTCAATTCTAATAAAATATATGAAAAGGATTATGAATGAAAAAAGCTAATCTTTACTCATTCATATTATCACATTGGTTTAGTAGAAAAAAATCCTACTCGGGAAAAACATTGCAGACTGCATTTTGGAGCATAGTAATAGGAACCATGGCGCTTACAGTCATCTTATCAGTAATGAATGGGTTTCAGCTTACATTTATCAACGCTATTTTACACTATGATAGTTACCATATACAAATAAAAGGTTTTAATAATGAAATATTTACCTTTTTTAAAACAAACAAATATGTACAGCATGTTTTTGCTTTTTCTGAACAAAGTACTCTCATTATGATAAAAAATGCTCCTCCTGTACCAGTAAAATTGAAATACATTACAAAAGATACTGCTTATGAACTTGGGCTCTATAAAAACGGTCAGGAAGATACTTCTCAAATAGAAAATGGAAGTGTCATTATTGGCAGTGAATTAGCTCGAAAATTAAATCGTTCTACTTCGCAGAATATTCTTGTGTTGGAATTTATAATTTCAGAAGAAGATGGTATTGTCCCAGACATAAAAACATTCACTATCGCAGGAAGCTTTACTACAGGACACCTTGATATTGATGAATCATTTGTTTTTGTACTAGTGAATCAGGAAACTTTACAAAACAGGAAAGATTTGCAAACAGGAATTATATTAAAAAACAAATACGATTTTACCACTGTCATTAATGCTATTCCCAAAAACCTCATACAACCACATGATATTGCAACCTGGAAAGATTACAATCGCTCATTTTTTAATGCATTACAACTTGAAAAGAATATGATGATTCTTCTTGTTAGTATTGTGTACTTAGTTGTTGCTATAAATATTTATTATGGTTTACGAAGAATTATAGTAGAAAAATACAATGATATTGCTCTTCTCAAGGCGGTTGGACTAACAGGATATGATATACAAAACATTGTGACTGTGATTGGGGCATTTTTGGGAGTTGTTGGGAGTATTCTTGGCATAAGTATTGGTGTTATTATCAGTAATAATATTAATAGCATTATTCATATAATCAATGTGTTTATTGATAGTATTAGCCCCAAATCAGCTTCTGAGTCTTTGAAGATACTCTCTCAAAATTCATTTTATCTTGTATCAATTCCACATGCAATTCTGTTTTCAGACTTATTGATTATAACTTTTATTGCCAGCTTTTTTGCTACAATCAGTGCATGGTATGCTTCACGACGAATTGCATACCTGAGGCCTCAGGAGGTACTTCGTTATGAATGACACCCCGGTCATTACCTGCAGTCATGTTACAAAGACATTTGTTACAGAAGCAGAACAATTAACCATACTACACGATATATCGTTTGAAGTGCCTGGTGGTAGGACCGTTTCAATAACAGGTCCAAGTGGCTGTGGAAAAAGTACATTACTCTCGCTACTTGGAGGTCTTGATAGACCTACTCATGGCACCATTTTTATAGATGGCTTTTCTGTGCATGATACTTCTGAAACAGAACTTGCACGATTTCGTTCCGAAAAACTCGGGTTTATTTTTCAATTTCATTTTCTGTTAAAAGATTTTTCTGCACTTGAAAATGTTATGATGCCTCATTTGATTCTCTACGGTAATAGACAACAAGCACGAAACGTAGCCAGAGAGCTACTTGGTATTGTTGGTCTCGAAAATAGAATGCATCATTATCCCGATCAGCTCTCTGGTGGCGAACGACAACGAGTGGCAATTGCACGAGCGCTTATTAATAAACCTAAAGTTGTTCTCGCAGATGAACCGACTGGCAATCTTGATGAAAACAATGCTGGAATTATTGAAACAATATTGCTTGAAACAATCCGTCAATTTGATACAACACTTCTATTAGTTACACATGATAGTGATTTTGCTAAAAAGACTGATATACAATTTCGTATTCATGAAGGAAATCTTTTTACACTATGAAATATACATCGCTAGCATTTATGACATGGCGTCTCATTTTAGGAAAAATTGGCCAAAAACATGACCTTGCTAAAAAAGCCGTTCGAGGTGCCATTATGAGTGTAGCGATAAGCATGATTCCACTTGTCGTCGTATTTCATATAGCAAATGGAATGATGTATGGCATTATACAACGGTTCATAGAACTTGATTCATATCATATCCAGCTACAGCCAGTTGGCAACCACAAATTTTCTCAGGAAGAGATTGAAAAACTTGTAACGCTCGATCATATCGTATATGCACAGCCCGAAATCCGTTCATTTGGAATGCTTTTTGCAAATTCTCGCTATGAAGGAGTTGCCATTCGCGCTGTTACAAATGATTTTTTTTCTGAACATACAATACAACAATTCTTACAAACAAAGGCAAATCGTCTTCAGTTTGACTCTTCAAAAGATATCATAGTTGGAGAAGCTCTTGCCAACAAGCTCTCGTTAAAAATCGGTGATACTGTAACACTCATTACAACAACGCAAAGTACCTATGATAACTTTTTCCCAAAGTTTTCGCTTTTTGTTGTAAAAGACATTGTTTCCTCAGGATATCAACCACTCGATGGTCAATGGGTTTTTATCAATGAATTAGCAGCGCAAAAAATTGTCTCTCATAACAACCGACAGGTTCTGATAGGCATAAAAACTGATATTCCATCGAACGATCTTGAATCAATTGAAACAGCAATTGCAGAAACAATTCCTGGGACATATCGAATATATGATTGGAAACAGCTCAATAAAACTATGAATGACAGTTTACAGAGTACCAGAACGCTGCTCGTTATTATTATGTCAATTACCGTTCTCGTTGCTGCAATAAACATACTCAGTTCATTACGCATGATGATACTAGAAAAGAGTATGGAGTTTGCTATTTTACAGTGTATTGGGATCAAGCCCTACGAGTTTGCTGGATTTTTGTTTTTTGCGGGTTGTATCATTGGTTTAATTGGCTCAGTAATTGGAATAATTCCAGGAATATTGATAAGTAGTTTTATTAATGAAATTTTTAAGGGTATCGGCATACTTATCAATGTAGCAAAAATGTTGTTTGGATATAGTGCTCAAACTGCAGCGCTATTAGATCCCACCTATTACCTGGATTATATTCCCATTACCATTCTCTGGAAAGAAATACTCATGATAGTAGCTATTACTGCATTACTTTCCGGTATCGTTTCAATTACGTCTGTTCATGAAATAGTACGCAAAAAGCCAATTGAGACTATTCGACAGCGATAACCGTTACAATTGCATAAATCTCAATAGTTGTATATCATAAACTACATGCATGCAAGTTGTAGTAACTGTGTGTATAGTAGTTACAGATGCTGTAATATACCTTTCTATAACAGGCATTTAGACAACTTGATTGTAAGGAGATCCGCTTATGGCAAAAAATGATGCACTCAATTCTGCAAGCTCGATGGAAGATAAGTTAAAAGCACTTGAAGCGGCAAAGCTGCAAATAGAAAAACAGTATGGCCAGGGTGCTATCATGAAACTGGGAGCTAACCAGCAAGCTCTTTCTATTGAATCAATTCCTTCTGGATCTGTATTGCTCGATGAAGCGCTGGGAGTAGGCGGTTATCCTCGCGGTAGAATTATTGAAATCTATGGCCCTGAATCTTCTGGTAAAACAACACTAGCCCTGCATGCAATTGCTGAATGCCAAAAACGAGGTGGTATAGCCGTTTTTATTGATGCAGAACATGCGCTCGACCCAGTATATGCAAAAAATCTCGGTGTAAATATTGATGATCTCTTAATTTCACAACCTGATAACGGAGAGCAAGCACTAGAAATTGCTGACTCACTCATTCGTTCAGGAGCTGTAGATATTATTGTAATCGATTCAGTGGCAGCCTTAACTCCACAGGCGGAAATTGAAGGTGATATGGGCGATTCGCATGTTGGACTTCAGGCACGTCTCATGAGCCAGGCACTTCGTAAATTAACTGGTTCTATAAATAAATCGAAAACAATACTAATTTTCATCAATCAAATTCGAATGAAAATTGGTGTGATGTTTGGTAATCCCGAAACAACCACCGGTGGCAACGCCTTAAAATTTTATTCATCATTACGGCTTGAAGTACGGCGAATCGAAACTATCGAAAAAGGTGATGAAGAAGCTGTTGGAAATAAAGTGAGAGTTAAAGTTGTAAAGAATAAAGTTGCTCCTCCCTTCAGAAGAGCTGAGCTAGAAATCATGTTTGGAAAAGGAATTTCAGCAAGTGGCAGCCTTATCGATGCAGCTGTTCGGTGTGGTATTATTGACAAAAAAGGTGCATGGTATACATATGGAGAAGAAAAGCTAGGTCAGGGTAGAGATAATGTTAAAGAACTGCTAGAAAAGAACCAGGATTTATTTAACGAAATTGATAATAAAGTAAGAACAATTTTATTTCCTGGAAAAACACAACTAGCACAAACTACTACGCTCAATGAAAAAGCGGCTCAAGAAGCAAGAAAAATTGTCAAAGAAACAAAGCCTCAGATTAAAGCAAATAGTGAAGAAGAACGAGGAGCATTATTCTGATTCAAGTTTATCTCGGTTTTGGTTCGAATTGTGGGGACAGTTATACTATTTTTCGCAATGCAATCCATGATTTACGAGAACACATTCATGATATACGAGTATCAGCATTATATTCCAGCAAGCCATTGTATGTTACCAACCAGCCGGATTTTTTAAATTTTGTACTGCGTGGAACTACAGCATTATTGCCTCCAGAACTGTTAGCATTTACTCAATCAATTGAAAAAAAATATGGCAGGAATCGTTCTTTTGAAATAACAAAAGGACCGCGGACACTCGATATCGATATTTTGCTATATGGCAATGAACAGATTACTACACCAGAACTTATTATTCCTCATCCGGGTATTAAGGAACGTGCATTCGTACTGCTACCGCTTTTAGATATCGATCCAGAGCTAAAACTTCCAGGTGAAAACGAAGCGCTCGCTGAATATTTGAAAAAAAATTGTGAAAAACAAGGCATTTACCAGATATCGCCATCTATTATATAATCAAGCAATCTACTATGGCTAATAATTACTCAATTGATCAGACTGTATTTGACTCAGAGAAACCTCGTTTTGTCTTAAAAGATTTTGAAGGACCGCTCGATTTATTACTCTATTTAATAAAAAAAAATGAAGTAAATATCTATGATATTCCTATAGCACTGATAACCGACCAGTTTCTCGAATGTCTTGCCAGTAGTGATTCTATCGATCTTGACGATTTGACCGAATTCTATGCGCTTGCAGCTACATTGATTTATATAAAAAGCAAAATGCTCTTGCCTATAGAAACAGATTTAGATGCTGAAATTGAAGATCCACGTTCCATTATTGTAGATAAGCTCATTGAATACCAAAAATATAAGAAACTTTCAGAGCTAATAGAAAAAAAAGAGTTAGAAACAGAGTTTTACTTAGAAAAGAAAAATGCTCAACGCATGTTGCCATTTCAAGATGAAAATCTCTGGGAATCAATCGATGTATGGGACCTTTTGCAGACATTCACCAGATTCACAAAATCTATGTCACGTGAACGAATTATCGATCTTTTTGAAGAAGTATCAATCAATGAAAAATCAGCGTTAATCTATGAATTGCTCGAAAAAAAGGATAGTTTTGAATTTGAAGAACTAATTGTTCGCCCTAATTCACTAATGGACATTATTTGTGCATTTTTAGCATTGCTTGAAGCTGTAAAATATAAAATTATATCAATTGCACAGCATAAGCTGTTTGGAACAATTTTAATACGAAAAGCGGAAACAAAAATTATAAAAGAGGGTAATGATGGAACTTGAATTTGAAATGGAAACGGCACTGCTTGAAGCTGTTTTATATATGGAAACTGAACCTATAACCATAGAACAGCTTTCAAAAATATGTAAACTTGATACAACAATTATCGAAACGGCACTTGAGAAATTAGGTATGCAGCTTCATAACGAAAATCGTGGACTGGAGCTTTTGCATCTCAATGATGGATGGATGCTCTTTCCCAAAAAACAGTATTGGGAACAAATTCGTGATCGATATGCAAAACACAAAGAACAAAAGTTATCTAAAGCAGCACTAGAAACACTATCAATCATTGCATACTCGCAGCCAATTACTCGAGCTGAAATTGAAGCAATTAGAGGAGTCTCTGCAGATACGATGATACGGTTTCTTTTAGAAAAAAAACTTATTAAAGAAGTAGGAAGAAAAGAAGTGGCTGGGCGGCCTATACAATATGGAACAACACAAGATTTTCTTGATTTTTTTGGATTATCAAGCATTGCAGACTTGCCAAAACTTGATGAAACAGAACAGGAACGTTTTGATGTTGAATTGGATTGAGTAATGGAAAATGGTAGTAACTCTGGTATTCGATTACAAAAATATCTCGCACACTGTGGCGTTGCATCACGGAGGACTGCAGAAACATTTATCACACAAGGTTTAGTTGCAGTAAACAATATTGTTGTAAAGGAGCTAGGTACAAAAGTATACCCTGGCGATATCGTAAGCCTTAATGGAAAACCAGTTTTTCCAGTAGAAAACTTTGTATACATTGTACTCAATAAACCACCAGGCTATGTGAGTACACTGCATGATGAACACAATAGACCAAAAGCAGTCGATTTACTCAAAGAAGTAACCAAAACCACTCGCATTTACAATATTGGAAGATTAGACTATCATTCATCAGGATTATTGCTCTTTACTAACGATGGAACATTTGCTGCAAAAGTCATGCATCCATCTTCAGAAATTAAAAAGACATATTTTGTGCAAACCGATAAAAAAATCCCATTTGAATTTATTGATGCTTTTGTTCATGGCATAAATGATAATGGTGAAATACTCAAAGCGCTCTCGGTCCACTATGTTACTACCAATTCAGTAGAAATTACACTTCATGAAGGTAAAAATAGAGAAATTAGACGAGCGCTTGCTCAATTTGGTTTACATGCTCGAATATTACAACGTATCGCACTGGGTCCTATTACTATTAAAGATCTCCCTGAAGGTTCCTGGCGCAAACTTACACAAGATGAAATTTCTATACTTCAAAAAGGTGGTCATTAACTATGATAGTCGCAATTGATGGTCCTGCTGGAACAGGAAAAAGTACAATAGCTCATTTAGTTGCAGAGCGTCTGGGATTTTTACATGTCAACTCGGGCAATTATTATCGAACTATAGCTGTATGGGCACTGGAACATGCTATTGATTATCACGATACTGCAAAATTGGTTGCATCACTCAAAGCTATAACCATAACCTATTCAGAACAAAAGGTCTTGCTCAATGGTACCGATATTACACACAAGCTCCACACTGATGCAGTTGATGCAATTGTTGCCCAAATATCTGCTATAAAAGAAATCAGGCTTTATGTAAATGAACAATTGCGCATGCTAGCAGTTGATCATGATATTGTAATGGAAGGCAGAGACATTACCACAGTAGTGTTTCCGAATGCAGAAGTCAAAATCTATCTTGATGCCAGCCCTGATGCTCGAGCACTACGAAGATACAACCAGGGTACGAGCACCATGTCATTAGATGAAATAAAAAATGCAATTATTGCCCGGGATACCATAGATAAAAACAAGGAATTTGGAAGTCTCACCGTAGCTCCTGATGCATACTATATTGATACATCATACTTGACCATAGATGAAGTTTATGAGAAAGTATACAACAAAATTCAATTACAAGGGAAACATATGGATAAGGAAGTGGTAATGAATGACTCTAATCCTTCTGAAGAGACCATTCAAACACAGTTACAGGAAGCGTATTTGCGAAACCTGGACACAGTTACAGAAGGTACTCTCGTTGAGGGTAAAGTGGTACAGGTAACCAGCGATTCAGTATTCGTTGACGTTGGCACAAAAAGTGAAGGTCGAATTGACATAAAAGAATTCACTACACTGCCCAAAGTTGGTGATACAGTTACTGTTTTGCTGCTAAAAAAAGAATCACGAAATGGTGAAAGCATTATTTCCAAGCAAAAAGCCGATGAAAAGCTGTATTGGAAGGCATTCACCGATGCGTACAAAAACCATAAAACAGTAGAAGGCACTATAACAACAGAAATAAAAGGCGGATATGATGTTGACCTTGGATTCGGTCTAAAAGGATTCCTGCCTGTTTCTAAAGCATATTGTTCAAAAGAGGAATTAGAAAATCTTATCGGATGTAAGTCACACTTTTATATTGAACGACTCTATTCAGACCGACGGGTCAATATCGTTCTCAATCGAAAACGCTGGCTCGAAGAGCAAAATGAAAAAAATAAAGCAGAATTTTTTGCCACAGTCAAAGAGGGAGATGTTGTAAAAGGTGTGGTAAAAAGCTATACCAGTTTTGGTGCTTTTATCGATCTTGGAGGTTTTGATGGCCTCTTGCATATCAATGATATGAGTTGGGGACATGTAACACGACCGAAAGATTTTGTAAAAAAAGGCCAAACAATTGAAGTAAAAGTAATCAAATTAGATCCAGCAGAAGGACGAATCAATCTTTCATTGAAACATTTCACTCAAGACCCCTGGGAAAATTTTGAAAACAAATACCACCTGCATGATATCGTCAAAGGTAAAGTTACAAAATTTACCGATTACGGTGCATTTATTGAACTTGAAGAAGGTATTGAAGGTCTTGCTCATATTTCAGAATTTTCATGGGTGAAACGCATTAAAAAGCCTCAGGAAATGTTAAAACTTGGCGATATTGTATCCTGTAAAATTCTTGGTTATGACCTTGACCAGCAAAAAGTTTCTTTAAGTCTTAAAGAGGTTCAGGAAAATCCATGGGAAACTATTGAACAGCGCTACCCTGAAGGTAAGGTTGTGACTGGGAAGGTAGTCAAATTAACGAACGCTGGAGCTTTTGTAAACCTTGAAGAAGGTATTGATGGATTCCTACCATTTGAAGAACTCTCCTGGACTGCAAAAGGTAAGGCATCATCAAATAGTTTACAGGTAGACCAGGAAATACAGGCAATTGTTACTGAATCAAGTGCAGCACAACAGAATATTCGTCTCTCCGTTAAAAAAATGTCAGAAAATCCGTGGGAAAGCCTTGCAAAAGCTTACAAAGTAGGCTCCATTATTGAAGGAACAGTTTCTTCTATTACTGATTTTGGTGCATTTGTAAAGGTACAAGGCGACATTGAAGGATTGCTCCATAAATCAAATCTCGTGCTCCAGGACAATGAATCAACTGATGATGCTCTCAAAAAACTTACGCCTGGCACAAAAATTACTGCTGCAATTATTGAACTATATCCACAAAAGCAGAAACTAGCACTTTCATTGAAAGATCTCGCTAAGCAACAGCAGCAGGCTGAATTTTCTAAGTTTATGGAAGATGCTAGAACTAACTCAGACAGCTACACACTGGGAGATCTCTTAAAGGGTAAAGGCGGTAAATAAGCATTTTTATGCTTACAAAAATAGATCCAGTAAAGTTTGAAACATTACTCGAAATTAATACACTGATTAATTCAAACTATGGAGATGCTACTAAGTTGCTGACTCAGATTTTAGAGTCAGCAACTCGCCTTACCGAAGGAGAGGCATCTTCACTTGTTCTAAAAAATCAGGATGATGGTAAACTATACTTTGAAATTGCACTGGGTCCAAAGGGTCGTGATGTAAAAAAATTTTGTTTAAATCCTGGTGAAGGCATTGCAGGCTGGGTTGCAGAACGTGGCCAATCACTCATTGTCAATGATGTAGAAACAGATTCTCGATTTTACAGTGAGATCTCAAAATCAATCGATTTCCCAACATACAGTATTTTAGCTGTTCCTATGCTTATCAGGGACAAATGTGTTGGTGTTATTGAAATACTTAATAAAAAAAATAATAAATATTTTACGCAGGATGATCTTGAATGGCTTGAGATTTTTGCAGTTCAAGCAGCGATTGCAATTGAAAATGCACATTATTTTGAAAAAGCAAAAGAAGAAATAGGTTTTTTACGAAATCAAATTTCTGAAGATAAAGGGTATCATGTACTCATAGCTAAAAGCCCTGAAATACTTTCCAAGCTCGAGCTCATCAGCAGAATTGCTCAAACTGATTCATCGGTACTCATACTTGGTGAAAGTGGAGTAGGTAAAGAGCTCTTTGCTGAACAAATTCATTTGCAAAGTTTACGAAAAAATGGACCGTTTATTCGCGTAAACTGTGCTGCTCTTCCTGAGGGTTTATTGGAAAGTGAACTATTTGGCCATGTTAAGGGTGCTTTTACCGATGCAATTCAGAATAGAAAAGGCCGCTTTGAACTTGCAGATGGCGGAACTATCTTCCTTGATGAAATTGGAGATTTACCACTAAAGCTTCAGGCAAAATTACTGAGAGTTCTTCAACAAAAAACTTTTGAAAAAGTAGGTTCGAGTGAAACAATTTCAGTTGATGTACGAATTGTAGCTGCCACAAACAAAAACATAGAAGAATTGGTAAAAAAAGGCGAATTCCGGAGCGATCTCTATTATCGGCTCAATGTATTACCAATACATATTCCTCCCTTGCGTTCACGAAAAGAAGATATTATAGAACTTGCAAATCATTTTTTAAAAAAGTTTTCACGAGAAACTAAAAAGCAAATAAACGGATTTACTAAAGATGCTATTGATGCAATGCTTTCCTATTCATGGCCAGGTAATGTTCGTGAACTTGAAAATGCAATTGAACGAGCCATTGTCATTACAAAAGAAAAATTGATTTCATCACATGATTTACTCATTGGTACAAAAAATGATGATATTGCTGTGTATAAGGGAATGAACCTAAAAGATGCACTCAATATCTTTAAAAAACATTTCATTCAAGCAGCACTCGAATCTCACAACTGGAATCAAACAGAGACTGCTCGTGAATTAGATATTCAACGCACATATCTTTCACGTTTAATAAAAGAACTAAACATCACCGTGCAAAAGGAGTAACACAACTATGACACATGAATCACCTAAAAAATCTTTTTCTGAAAAATTGACTCAATTTTTTACTAGTTCTCGAAAATTATTATTAACAATTGCTGGAATATTAATTGGTTTCTTGATTGTGTTTGGCATTATATCCCTAATTCATACAACACAAGAAAAAAATGCAGTTTCTCTTTTTGATAAAATAGAAAGTGCGCTTACTGATATTCAAACAAAACAGTATGAATCCTCTCAACTAACCAAAGAACAGGCTGTTGCTGCTGTTTTTACTGATATTGACACTCTGGTAAAAAGGTACCCCAAAAGTGTTTCTTCATTGCAGGCACTGTTGCTCAAGGCTGATTACTATATTCAGGAAAAGGATTATGCAAAAGCTCTTGATACCTATTTACAGATAATAAAAATAAACAGCAAACACTACATTACTGACATTGCAAAACAAAATGCAGCTGCTATGTATGAAGAAACAGGCAACATTGATAAGGCTATTGAAATGCTTGAAAAACTTGATGCCAGTTTACCAAAAGATTCATTCTTATCAAAAAATCATATTCTTTTTACACTAGGACGACTGTATGAACAAAAGCAGGATTTTCAAAAAGCTGCGCAAATGTATACTCGATTAATTGCAACAGGAGCTAATGACGATTGGACAAAGCTTTCACAAAGTAGAATTATTGCTTTAAAAGCTGATAAAAAAATACCATAAAAAATCATAGTAAAGTTTATACAATAAACGATATAAACCAGGTCAACTATGCATAATGCAAATGTTTACCTGGTTTTATATTGTTGCATTTTTTCATTTATCCTGTATACTACAATAAAGGAGTACAGGAGGTACTGTATGGCCAAAAAACGTCCAGCTATTTTAGAATCAAAACGTTTTTCATTTATTATCGCAGCCGTAATTCTATTAATTTCCATATATCTACTGCTTGAAACACGAATTTTCGATAACTCTGAATTGAAAACACTCGATCTGCATTTCCAAATAAAAGAATTAAATGAAAAAAAATATACTGCAGAAGGTGTTACTAAAGCAGATGTTAATCCAAACATTTCCTCTGATATTATTATTTTATCAATAGATCAAAAATCATTAAATGAATTTGGACAGTGGCCTTTTTCGCGTTCCATACACGCCAATCTTATTAATGCATTTGCACGAATTAAAGATCAAACAGAGCGTGAAAACGCATTGCTGATCGATATTTTTTTTAATGAACCAGGAAAAAATCCTGAAGCAGATGCTGCTCTTTTTAAGGCAATCGAAGAATCTCAACGCGTATTCATCGAAACTATTCTTACCGATGGCGAGGAAATTACCATCGATTCTCCTCGATTTCAGCGCCAACAAGAGTTTTATACTAAACACGGAACTATAACTAATATTCAGGGTAATTGGCAAAAAATTGCTGATTTTGTATCGCTTGATCCCCCTTTGCCTGAAATCGCCAGAGCTTCTGCTGGATATGGACATGCAAGTTTTTTACCTGATTTTGACAAAGTGTTTCGTCAACAGCCCATGATTTTACGCTCACGTGTTTTACTTAAAACCATACAATTTGAAGATATAACACCTGGTTATACTGTCGATACATCAAAATTTGAATATCTAGCATGGATCGACACCAATGGAAGAATACATCCAATACAAACACCAATTACTTCAAAAGTACTCAATCAATTAAAGCATGATCTTGCTCTCTATGCACCTAAAAAGTTGAATGAAGCAGGTGATGGTTATTATGTCATCCGGCATTATCGAGATTATTTTGTGCCAGCAATAACATTATCACTCGCACTTAATTATTTTCATAAATCATTTAATGATATTAAGGTTGTGGTTGGCAAATACATAGAAATTCCCAATCCAATGATTTTAGATCCTGAGACTAACGAATTGATTCCATATTTTGTACAAAGAACTTTTGATGAATATAATTCTGAAACTGGAGAGTTAGTCAAACCAGGTAAACGAGAAGTAGTTAATACAATACGAATTCCAATCAATGATTCTGGACAAATGTTAATTAACTATATGGGGCCACGCTCAAATGCTGAAGGTGGATATCAAACGTTTACATTGCGTTCATATGCATCATATGCAAAACGTGATCCAGGTGACAATGCTGAAAAATGGCTTCGAACTCTCGCTGTCAAAAACAAAATACTGCTTACTGGTGCATTTAGCCATGGTATTGCAGAAGATGAAAAGCAGACACCATATGGACTGATGTATGGAATCGAAATTCACGCTAATGCATTAAATACAATATTAACAAATAATTATATAAAACAGTTGCCAAAACAAGTAACATTACTCATTCTCCTTGTAAGTGTTCTGCTTATTTCATTGATAACTTCCAGAACATCTACAGTTTGGAGTTTTCTAACTGTCTTAGGTTTTTTAATTATTTATTTCTTTACTGTTGATATTATTTTTGAAAAAAGCGGTCTGCTGTTACCATATCCCACCATTGCATTCCCTGTTTTTATCACCTTTCTTTCAATAGTTGTCTATCGCGCATTTACCGATGAAAAAGATAAAAAGGCAATTCGTGAGACCTTTGGAAAATACTTAAGTCCGAAAGTAGTTGACCAACTAGTGCAAAATCCTCCTGAATTGGGTGGAGTAGATAAAGAGCTTACTGTATTTTTCTCTGATATCCGTGGGTTTACAACACTATCAGAAAATATGACACCTCAAGAACTTGTCAATCATTTAAATATTTATCTTACCGCTATGACTGATATTATACTTGAGTATGGCGGAACGATTGATAAATATATGGGTGATGCAATAATGGCTTTCTGGGGAGCACCATTACCACAGCCTAATCATGCAGAACTAGCTTGCAAGTGCGCATTGAAACAGCTACAGGTACTATCAGAACTAAATGCACAGTGGCCTGAAAGCAAACGTATCAATATTGGTATTGGACTAAACTCTGATATTATGACAGTTGGAAACATGGGTTCAAAATTGCGAATGAATTATACCCTTATGGGCGATCCTGTAAACTTAGGATCTCGACTCGAATCAACTAACAAAGAATATGGTACAAAAATCATTATATCAGAATTTACTTATGCACATATTAAAGACAAGTTTATTGTACGAGAACTTGATAATATACGAGTAAAAGGGAAAAATAAGCCTGTTTTAATATACGAGCTTGTTGATTGTCTTGAAGATATTACACCTCCCGTAGAAACAAAGGCAAAAAATAGGTGAGTGTTCACAAAAGTAAACATATAACAACAGTTTTTGCGGTATTAATATTTCTCATAAGTTCTTGCGGAATCGAAGATGCACAGCAGTATTTATTCTATCAACCGAGGACTAATTCTGAATCTCCAACATCAATCAATTTTTATCCGCCAGAGCAGTATGAGACACAATTTACTGGTATAGATATTTACTATAAGATTTATGCATCAAAAACCGATGCTGATGCAGATGCTTCAAGTTTTTCTGTTCGACAGGATGCTGATATCATCCCTGGATCATCTATTGTAGCATATTTACTTTCTCCAAATGCTTTAAACTATCACAGATTATACAATTATACACAACAATCACGATTTGTAATTACTAAGAGTCTTATTCCATCCACAAACAATTTGGTGACTTTTGAATTAACAGTCATCAATGAATTACTGTTTAAAATTGACAATATTGAAGTTGCAAAACTATATCGAAATACAGCTACTGATACTATTCCTTTTTCTATGCAGCCAAATCAATCTGATAGCGACTTTAAATACTCATCAAACGATCAGGATCCACAATTTTATATTCAGTTATATGCTGTTTCATATGGGTATACAAATCTGTTAAAACCTATATTCAGTAAAGCAGTTAAAATAGGGGTTCTTTCAATTGTCTACAATTAAACCTAAACACTTTATAAGCATAAAAATAAATATTCGATGCGACATCATTTTTGAATCTCTTATTGTTAATACACATTACTTCACATAATGTATATTCTGTCTACTTGATATTAGCTCATAGTATTAGTCTTTTCGAAGTGATTATGCTTTTCTTAATTAATAATAATCTAAAAATTACATTCACTTTTTTTAAAAAATCGTTTATAATTTTACGTAAGAGAAAATCTTAAGAATATATTTCACTTTCAAAGTACGGAGGTTCTGCTATGGCAAAGGTTCTTTCGATAGTACTAGGTGGCGGAAAAGGAACACGATTATACCCGCTGACAAAAAATCGGGCTAAACCAGCAGTACCGTTTGGTGGAAAATATCGAATTGTTGACATACCAATTTCAAATTGTATTAATTCTGGTTTTAAACAGATTTACATTCTTACGCAATTTAATTCCGCTTCTTTGCACCTGCATATAGAACGAACATATATGTTTGATTCTTTTTCTAACGGTTTTGCTGAAATTTTAGCTGCAGAACAAACACTTACACATTCTGGATGGTATGAAGGTACTGCGGATGCAGTAAGAAAAAATCTTGATCATTTTCGCCCGCATAAGCCTACACACTACTTAATTCTTTCTGGTGATCAATTATACCGAATGGACCTTGCTGATATGCTTAAAAAGCATCTTGAATCAAAATGCCCTTTAACGATTGCATGTACTACAGTTGCACGTGAACCAGCAAGTGCATTTGGTATTGCAAAAATTGATTCTCATAGAAGAATCCTTGAATTTCTTGAAAAACCAGGCCCCACACGCAATATTGATGATTACAAAATTCAACCAGAATTTAAGCGCAACAAAAATGATGGGAAAGACTACTTAGCGTCAATGGGAATTTACATATTTGATGCTGAGCTACTTGAAAAAAGTCTTGACTCCGATACAAATGATTTTGGAAAAGAAATTATTCCTGCTATTCTCAGCTCCGGTAACCCAGTAAATTCATATATTTTTGAAGGATACTGGGAAGACATCGGAACAATTAAAAGCTTTTACGAAGCAAATCTTGATTTAACATCGATCACACCAGAATTTAATTTTTATGATGAAGAAATGCCCATCTATACACATAAGCGCAATTTGCCTGCTTCTAAGTTAAATTATTGTACAATAAATCAATCACTCACAGCTGAAGGCTGTATCATAACTAACTCATCGATTTCCTCTTCCATTATTGGTATTCGAACGATTATTGATTCTGGCGCTAGTCTGGATGGTGTTGTCTGCATGGGTTCTGACTATTATGAGACAGCAGAACAACAAGAGTATAATAAAAAGCATGGAATTCCTAACATTGGTATTGGAGGAAGTACCATTATTAAAAAAGCTATTATAGATAAAAATGCTCGTATAGGCAGTAACTGCCGAATTGGCATAGATTCTTTTGAACGAATTGATGGCGAATATGATAACTACTTTATTGTTGATGGTATTATTGTAATTCCAAAAGGTTCGATTATTCCTTCAGGAACAATTATTTAAACAAAAAGGCTGTCGCTATATATGCAGACAGCCTTTTTCCTAAAGAATATCCTAATTTAGTTTTCAATCACTTTTTTAAGAAGTGCTTGCACTTCAGGATCTGCATAGTTTTTTTCTATTTCTTCACGAGTTAATCCAACTAATTCATGGCTCATATAATGAATCCAGATTTCTTCTGCTTCGGAATGAATTACATGTTTTCTACAAAAATAATCTGGAATTATTTCAGGTTTTTCCGGTTTGTATAAAATTTCTTTATAATCATGGACAGCAATTTTTAAATCATCACGTGGCACTCCCCTATCAAGAATTATTTCTGCTAAAAAATTGATTGTCCTTCCAGAATCAAAAATGTCATCAACAAGGAGAACTTTATCTCCGTGCCTTAAATGATCTGGTGAATATGTCCATCCGTCAACCCTCACCTTACCGTGTTGCCTAATATCCGTGTATGATCGTGCAACGACAGCAGCATAAAAAACAGGACGCTCATGTTTGCGAATAAGTTTAAAATATTCAGAAATAACATTTCCAATATATGCGCCGCCCCGTAATGAAGCATAGATAACATCGGGTATAAAACCATCTGTAGCAATTTTATGTGCAAGTTTTAATGCATTGTTTCGTACAATGTCATAAGAAATAAAATCTTTTTTCATTGCTATAATCTCCTAAAAATAATTGACAGCTATACTACACTGCAGAGCGGTTTAAGTCAATTAAAATTTCCGAACAAATGATAGTGTTGTCAGCTCCTGTTTATTTCTGAGAATAGTAAAGTGTATTTTTTTTGCGTCTGGGCTATTGAGTATTGAATAAAAATCAGCAAGCGAGGCAACTTGTTTGTCATTTATCTTAATAATCACATCACCTTCTTTAAGTTGTAAAATCTCAGCGGGACTGTCTTTTTGAATTGATGCAATAACAACTCCAGTTTGATTTTTTGAAAGGTTGAGTGTATCTCGAATTTTATCATTAATAGCAACGACTGAGAAACCTGGCCAGAGATTCGCATAATCATCAGATTTAAGCTCTTTTCGTTCTGCAATTTGAGCAGAAAATGACAATCGTTTATTTTGACGTAACACAGTAAATGTATACCTTTTACCTGCCTCCATCTCTCCTACAATTCTCATTACCTGATCTGCAGATGTTACGGGTTTGCTATCAATTTCAACTATAAAATCTCCAGGTAAGAGGCCAGCTTTTTGTGCCGGGCTTCCTACAAATATATTTCCAATAAATGCACCTTTTTGTGTTGGCAATCCCATGGCTGTAGCAAGTTCTTTATCTGCGTCCTGTATTGTAACGCCGAGCCATCCATATTTTACGACACCATTAGCTATCAATGTTTCAATAACACGTTTAGTATTATTGATGGGTATTGAAAATCCAAGCCCAATATTGCCACCATTAGGTGAAGCAATCCAAGTATTGATACCTATTACTTCACCACGAATATTAACAAGTGCTCCTCCAGAATTACCACGATTTATTGCAGCATCTGTTTGGATAAAATCATTGATATTGTCATCAGGACCACCATTTCGATTAACAGCACTCACTATACCCACAGTAACCGATTGTGAAAGTCCAAGCGGACTTCCAATTGCAATAGCCCAATCGCCAACTTTAATTTCATCGGAATTCCCTAACGTAGCTACACTTACTGGATTCTGTGACTCAAACTGCACTACTGCGAGATCTCTCCGCTTATCAACCCCAAGAATTTTTCCAGTATATTCCGAATCATCCCATAGTTTTACCAATACTGTTTTCGCTCCATCTACAACATGATTGTTAGTAAGGACATATACACTCTTACCATCCTGTCTGACAATAATTCCAGACCCCAATCCTTCTACTTCTTCTGGCGCACTTTTGGGAATATTTTCAAAAAAAGGAAATGGCAAGGTTGGAATTTGTGTTTGTGCTTCTGCAGTAATGCGTAGTTCAACAATTGAAGGGATTACGTGTTGTGCAACTTCATTGAAGGCATTTTGCAAACTTTCTGCATATGATAAAGATCTTGTATCTTGTTCGGTGAACGGCACCGTTTTTGTCACGGAATTAGATTGTGGAAATGATTGTGCTGTTGTTTTAGCTTTTAAAGTACCAGCACCAAAAATAAAAAAGCCGGATAATAATCCAATTAGTATGCCTAATATCACTACATTAATAATAAAAAATTTGCGAGAATACAATACTTTTTGTAGAGACATCGCGAACCTCCTGTTAACACTAAGTTTTCTTATCTATTTCTATATATAAGCGTTGGAGCATATAATTGTTACAGTTCAATAAAATATATTAAAATTTTCTTGTATACGCTACCAGCGTGTTAAAACAAGAGGACCCTCCGCGGTTACTGCAACTGTATGCTCAAAGTGAGCAGAAGGTTTTTTATCAGCAGTAACAACAGTCCAACCATCATCTAGTTCATACACTGCATCTGTCCCTAAATTAATCATTGGTTCAATTGCTAATACCATTCCTGGTTTAAGACGAGGATTAGGACCAGAACTAACATAATTAGGAATTTGTGGATCTTCATGTTGTGAAAATCCTACTCCATGACCACAATACTCTCGAACAACGCCAAACCCATATGCTTTTGCATGATTAAATACTGCCCTCGAAATATCATGTATACGAGCATCTATTCGTATTGCTTGTATGGCTCGCTCTAAACACTCCTTTGTGACTTGTAGAAGTTTACTCACTTCAGAAGTAACGGGTTCTATTGGAATAGTTAGCGCAGCATCACTGAAATAACCGTTATAATTTATTCCACAATCAAGACTGACGATATCACCTTCTTTAATAACACGTTTCCCTGGAATTCCATGAATAACTTCTTCGTTTACTGATACACATAAGGCTGCTGGATAATTCATATAGCCAAGAAATGCTGGCTCCGCTTTATTGTCATAAATAAATGTTTGTGTAACTTCATCAAGATATTTTGTAGTTATTCCTGCTCTGATTTCTTTTTTGAGTATATCAAATAATTGTGATAATAATGCGCAGGAATTCGCTATTCCTTTAATATCTTCATTTGTCTTTAATCGTAGCATATATATTCCTTAAAAAATTGACAATTATTAAAATGACTGTAACTCCAATACTTAATACAATAGCTTATTTTGCTCCAGTTGCAGGTAAAATATTAGATTTAATTGCATCATGTTTCTGAGTATAGAGTTGCAATTTGCTCTCATTATGCAATTTTTTCTCAACCTCAATCAATAGGTCATAAATATATATTTGCATATATTTCGATGTATCCGTTTTTAAGGTAGTCTCCAGAATAGTTTCTGCTTCTTTGAGCTTGTCTTGTAGTAAATAAAATTTTGATTTATTTAAAGATACTAAAATATTTTCTGGCATCATGTAAAACATCGTAATATACGTATCTACTGGTAATTGCGTTTCAGATGTAATTAAATAATACACAAAATCAAGAAATTTGTTATTAATTGTACCCGAATTTGTTTTTACTTGTTTGTAGAGAACAGCAAAATCCTCCCACCATTTATGATGTATGAGCGCTAGAAATGCCTGTTCAATAAGCTGTATTTTCTGAGATGTAGTAATTACCTTAATAAGATATGCTTTAAGTGAATTAGATTTTTTAAATTGGATCGCATGCAAATACTTAAGATATTCGTATTGGTCAGTATCAGGAAGACTGTTGATAAATTGTGAATATGCTTCAAAATTACCTCTCTGAAATAGTATAACAGCATAAGACGCTGCATTAAAAAATGATTCAGCATTTTCCTGTAAAAGCATACATGCTTTTTGTAAATAATCATTCTCTTCCTGGTATGTATTAGTCCACGGCATATTTTGATTTTTTTGTGCAAACTCTTGTGATTTTTTATAGAAAAAATATGAACGTACATTTTTTACTTTTTTGGTAACAGTACCGCTACTTTCAATTTTTTCAAGGCTCGATTCTATAATATTAAGATGACCGGTCTGATATGCAGCATCAAGTACATAGAGAAGCGTTTTGTCATCGTTGGATGCGCTATAGTGTTCTATGATTGCTTCATATAATCCAGCATGCCATAACAAAACAGGATGTACTTGAATCCCATTAGAAAGAGCCTGAACGATTGATAACCGGGCATATTGCATGTTTTTTTGTAAAAAGCTGTGCACAGCAGCAAGAATATACAGTTCAGCACTATTAATTGTTGCTGCAAGAAAAGCATAGTCTTCTGGAGTAATTTTAGAATTATCGAAAGTTTTTTCAGGATAGGATAAAAACAGTTCTGCACAAAATTCTGGATGTAACCTAATATCCTGTTCATCCAAATAATGGAATAGTTCATCAACATAAGCATTATCGAGCAAAAGCGATAGTGCACAGTATCTTACTGTTTCGTTCTGCTTACTTTGTAATAATCTAGTGAGAATTAGCTGTTTTTGTTGTGGCAACAACACAGATAGCTCATTGTTTTTATCCTGTACGAGACAAAGCCGAAGTAAAGTCATTTTTTGCTCTATAGTTTCAGCCTTATCAATTAAAGCATTCAGTAATTTTTCTGAAACAGTTCCTGGTTGTTGTTCGATTCTTGCAAGTAATAACGAAAAATCAGCTTTACGTTTTGAACAAGCAGCAAGGGATATAGTACATAGCAATGCAAGAGCAATAATGATTTTTTTTATAGGAAATCTTATCCTCATGCAATCAATTGTGTTCACGTATTCTGCAAAGATTTTCTTATAGAATCCAACACTCCGTTTACAAAACGATATGACTCATCAGTCCCAAACTCTTTTGCAATTTCAACAGCTTCATCTATGACAATCTGAAACGGGATATCTTTTTGAAACATGAGCGTATATGTTGAAATTCTCAACAGTGCCAGATCAATTTTTTGAATGCGATCTATTGACCAATGCTTGAGATGTTCTTGAATTTTTTTATCAATTATATCGATGTTTTCTATAGTTCCTTTAACTAGAAAGGCTGCAAAAAGACGAGCATCAGCATCGAGCTTTTCCAGTTTCTCCTGTTCTACCCATGAGAAGGTTAGCAGTTCCTCTGTTGAAATATGAGAGGTATTCCAGGCATAGAGTGCCTGGAATGCCAATATTCTCGCTTTTCTACGTGATGACATGAATTACGGTTTACCGATTATTTTTATTTCTGCCTGCTTTCTAAGTTTTTCAAAGAGCTCAGAAAGTACTTTTTGCATAAACTCAGTCTGCCGTTGCTGAAGCAAGAGCTGTCCAAGATAATCCTGGACTGTACCTGTTTGTCCTATTTTCATATTATCAGTCAGTTCAAGCTGTTTTTGTGGATAAAATTCGTAACGCATGATAATCCAGAGTCCTGTCTCTGTCTCGATAATACCTGACATTTCTTTTTCTTTTAATGAAAAAACAGTATCGTATACTTGTTTTCCAAACTGTTGCATGAACAGATCAGATTTCTCAAAATAAACACTATCCTTATTGGCTAAATAACCATCTTCCTGAGATTTGAGGCGTAGTGAATCAAAAGTTTCCTGATTTTTTTGAAGTTTTGTTAAAAGTCCACGCATTAGCTCATATGCTTTTTTCTTTTCTGCATCAGTTTTTTCCTTAAATGGATAATATAAAAAGCTTATACGGACAGTATCGGGGCGTACTAGCTTATACCGATACATTTCATAGGCTTTTAAAATTTCATCAGCAGAAATAGGAGGAATAGCCTTGAGTTCATTAGCTTTTGCTGTGGTAACCCATTTTTGCAAGAGCAACTGGTTTTTATATGCTTTTTTTAAGGCATCGAGAGTAATTCCTTGTGCATTCAAATATTTTTCAAACTGCTCATTAGAAATATTACCCAATTGCATTTTCATTTGATTGATATATGCATCCAATTCACTGTCAGCAATACGGATACCATCTCGTTCACACATTTGTAAG
>Ga0116147_1000614_pt1 | contig 41734 bp, 35 predicted proteins | sample AD_JPNHG3_MetaG_FD_89749 | JGI IMG/M metagenome (GOLD analysis project Ga0116147, IMG submission 89749) | Active sludge microbial communities of municipal wastewater-treating anaerobic digesters from Japan - AD_JPNHG3_MetaG | ecosystem: Engineered > Bioreactor > Anaerobic > Digestate | place...
CCTTCAGCGAGGGCGTCGACAACTTCGGCTACGCCATCTTCAAAGGCGCGTCCGGCATCACTCAAGCCACTCTCAACGGCAAGATGAACGCCGGGCTTCTGTTCGGCGACAGCGGGCTTTCGGCGCCCAACAGCCTCAAAACGATAATCGTTTCGGCCGATGCCGACGTCATCGTCGAGAACGCCTTCAAGGACTTCCGCTTCGTGCAGTTTTTGAGCTTTGCAGGAAACGGCGTCACCGAAATAGAAGCGGGCGCCTTCGCCGGCATGAGCTCTCTCTACTCGGCCGAGATACCCGTTTCCGTCACCGAAATAGCCGCGGGCGCGTTCGCGGGCGCTTCGCAACTACGCTATTTGACGCTGCCCGCGCATCTAAGCTTTAGAAATGCCTTCACGACGGCCAGCCCCGCCTACCTCAACAAAGTGATTATTTCGCTTTCGGGCGACGAAACTCTCAGATTCCTCGCCGAGGAAAGCTTTAAGGACATCGGCACCGTCACCGAGGTAACGCTGCCCGACGGGCTTCTCCGAATTGGCCTCGACGCCTTCAAGAACTGCTCGCAGCTTACCCGCCTCACCGTTCCGTCCACCGTCGCCGATTATGTGCCCGCGCTCGACGGCTGCTCGGCGCTTGCCAAGCTCGAAATCACGCTCTCCGACCGGGCGGTCATCGACCTCTTCTCGTCGGCCAATGCCGTGCCTGCGAGCCTTGTCGAAATCACCGTCGCCGAGGGCACATCCACGCTCCGCGAGGGCGCGCTTGCCTGGCTCAAGTCCGTCACTAAGATTAAGCTTCCCGCCTCGCTGGATCTTATCGAGCCCTACGCGTTCTTGGGCGACTCGGGGCTGGTCGAGTTCGAGGTTGCCGCCGCCAATCCCGTCTACTTCCACGACAGCGGCTCGCTCTATATCTACGACAACTCCTCCGGCACCAAGGTGAGGGATGTGCTCGTCCACTACGCGCCGGGCACGGCAGGCAACACCAACTACAACATAACTGAAACCATAACCGATATTTTGCCGGGTGCCTTCGCCTACGCCAAGGGGCTTGTCAAGATTACCAACACCAAGAACAATACGCGCTTCTTCGTCGACACGACGGGCGCGCTTTACAACCGCAGCGAGACCATACTTTACGCCTATCCCGCAGCCAAGAGCGGCAACTACTCCTTGCGCGCTTCGACGACTGCGGTTTGGCCATATGCTTTCGCAGGCGCGTCCGGCCTCGGCACGCTGACGCTAAGCGAGTCAATCAACGTCATAGGCGTCGGCGCCTTTATGGATTGCTCCTCGCTTTCGGGCGAATTCAAGATTCCTAACACGATTACCTCGCTCGGGGCCTCGGCGTTCGGCGGAACGGCAATATCCTCCTTTACCACCACAAATCCCAAGTTTGCCGTAAACGAGGGCGCGCTCTACTCGCTTTCCAAGGTCAACGACGCCGCCATTGTCGGCGATGCCGTGCTGGTTGCCTATCCCTCAGCGCGCGCAGGCTCAAGCTACACCATCCCCGCGACGTTCGTCGCCGGCAACACCACCTATACCGTGCGCGGCATAGCCTCGGGCGCTTTCAGAAAGTCGAACATCACCGCCTTGACAGTAGCCGCCGATAACAGCCAGTTCGTGATTTACAACGGTGCCTTCACCAGCTCGGCGCTCGCTTCCGTCACCTTCAACGGCACCATCGGAAGCATCCAAAGAGACGCCTTCAAGGGCACGCCGCTCGCCTCGGTCACCTTTAAGTCGGCGACCGTTCCCACTCTCGAAGCGATGGCGTTCTATCCTAAAGTCGCCGGCTTCGCCATCTTTGTTCCCGCCGCATCCCTTGAGGCCTATCAAAGCGCTTGGACGGCCTACGCCGACTATATATCCAAAGCATAGCGGCTTAAGCACGCCTAACGCGTTATTTAGCGCAAAACTAAAGTCAATTTAATCGGAACTAAAATTTATAAATCACTTCATAAAAAGAGGCGGCAAATTTGCCGCCTCTACTTTTATCTTTCTAATTTGCTTTTTCTATTATAATAACAATATTAATAATATGTCGCGCCTCTAGCTGAAATATAGAGATATGCTAATTAGAAAATAACGTCGCGAAAGCCGCCTCTCATCAATATTGGACATTACCACTATTTTTCTTGGGCACAAAGCCGAAAACGCTTGCCAAAAGCGCATAAAACTAGTAAAATCACAGTGCCGATTTTGGAGAGATGGCAGAGCGGTCGAATGCATACGATTCGAAATCGTACGAGCCCCAGAAGGGCTCCCTGGGTTCGAATCCCAGTCTCTCCGCCAAATTGAACCACGTTTGAACACTTGCGGAACGAAGTTATTTCTAAAAAGTGTTTCAGGCGTGGTTTTTTCATTTGAAAGACCGAAACAAGAAATAGACAGCCGAGAAACAAACAAATTTATGAGCACGATAACTTCATTAAGACGAAAGCGCGACCGGTCGCCCCAGTCGCACATAACTGATATAGCCTTATCGGCTAAGGTTCTTCTTGAGAACAATAATAGTATGTGCTCAAATTAGCAAGTTGTTAAGAGGGCTAATATTGAACGAAGTATAATTTCATAGGCAAAACCCGCTAGAATAGTAGTTTGGCGATGTCGTAGATGTCGCCGGCGCCGAGAACGAGGGCGACGTCGCCGCATTTGGTGGTGCGGATGATGTGGCGCGAGACGCCTATGAGCTCGTCGAAATAGGCGACGGCGCGGAGCTTGGAGAGGGCGGAATAGAGGTCGAGCGCCGAAAAGCCGTCGGTGGAGAGCTCGCGGGCGGGATAGGTCTTGACTAGGGCGAGATAGGGCGCTTCGGCGAGAACTTTGACGAAATTTTCAAAATAGCTCTTTGTCCGGGAATAGGTGTGCGGCTGAAAATATAGGCGCAACGTGCCCTCCGTCCGCGCTTTGGCGGTGTCGAGGACGGCTTTTATTTCGCTGGGGTGGTGGGCGTAGTCGAAGATGACCTCGCCGCCGCTTGGCAGAAACCGCCGCTCAAACCGCCGCTCGACGCCTCTAAAGCTTTCAACCGCCTTGATAATTTTTTCGGGCGGTAAATTGTGTTTTATAGCCACAGCCGCAGATGCCAACACGTTCAAAATGTTGTGGCGCCCGAACAGGGGACTGTCAATGCGGCCCAGGCGCATATCGCCATATATCAAATCGAAAGAATAGAGCTCGCGGCGCATCGTTATATTTTCGGGCCGGCACGTGTTGATATCCGAAAATCCGAAAGTGCAAATATCGGCATATTTGGGTATGTCCAGCTTTTGATATGCGGTGTCGCCGTTAATAACCACCGTGCCGCCCGGCTTCAAATTATTCAAAAAATCCGAAAACGCCTGCCGAAGCTCGGCTTCCGTCTTGTAGCAATCAGGGTGGTCGCATTCAAAATTGAGAACAACCGCGACGTCGGGGCAGAGCGCGGTGAAGGCGCGCTTATATTCGCAAGCCTCAGTCACGAAATAATCCCGGCCGAAAAACTGAAGATTGTCGGCGCCCACCGGAATGCCGCCGATGTGGGCGGTGAATGGCAGGCCGCACTCCGAAAAGATATGCGCTATCAGCGAGGTTGCCGTAGTCTTGCCGTGGGTGCCCGCGACGGCCGTCATCGATTTAAATTCCAAGGCCGCGCTTGCCAAAAACTCGTGGCGGGACAGCGTGGGAATGCCGTGCTCGCGCGCGTAGACTAGCTCGGCATCGTCGTCTGCGATTGCGGCGGTGTAGACGAGCATATCGGCAGCGGCCACGCGCTCGGGGAAATTGCCGTGATATACCTTGGCGCCGAGCTCGCTAAGCTCGGCGAACCAGCGCCCGTCGGAAATATCGGAGCCCGACACCTCGCCGCCCAGTTTAAGCGTCAGCTTGGCGAGGGCCGACATGCTTATTCCGCCCACGCCTAAAAAATGTATTCGCCGTCCCTTAAATTCGCCCCTCATACATATCATTATATGAATCAAAAACGGAGCGGCGCACGGTGGACGGGCGGCTTTTTTAGAGAAAATTTTCAAAATCCCCTTGAAATAGGGATATGCTTATGTTATATTAGCATTAGAGAGGCAGGGAGGCATGATATGATAAACATTACAAATGTGCTTGTCAGGCTTGTAAAGCGTGACGAAGGGAAACTGAAGGCGGTCGCATCAATAACCATCGACGAGTGTTTCGTGGTGCATGACATCAAAATAATAGCGGGCAACGAGGGCGACTTTATCGCTATGCCGTCCAAGCGCGTCAACGACGGCACCTATCGCGACATCGCGCACCCGATTAACTCCGACACCCGCGAATTTATCAGAAAACACGTCATCGAAGAATACGAAAGAGTGCTTGCCGAGGAAGGGGAAGGCTGAGCGCCGAGCTCAAAACTAAAAAAGAGCAAAAACCATATTAAATCGAGGAAGCCTCTTATACAAATCGGATTTAAAACTTCTTGTAAAAGGAAGTAAAGAATAATGCGTGCATTTTTGCATGCATTATATTTTTATGTCGGTAATATAATCCCAACGCATTTGGCTTTTGAAGGCAGCCGTTAGTAAGGAAATCGAAAGCGGTGTTTTGCCGGATTTTCATTATCCAGCCGTAGCCCTTCACTCTGCGCTTGAACTTTTCGGCAAACCTGGCGATTTTACTTAAATCCTTAGACTCAAAATTAAAATTCGGCTTTTTTTTACGCGCGCCTATTCCTTGATGATTTTTTCGAGGCTGCGCTTCATGATGCCGAAGATATAGAGGTATAAAAAATCGGCGGCGATAAGAATAACGGTGCCAGCCAGCGCGATAAGCGCGTAGTGAATAGACCTTATGCCGAGGCGCGAAAGGTCGACAAAAACGGTTTTGAAGCCGAAATAGAGCGCGGCAAGCGCGCCGTTGATATATACTGCCTTGATGGGAACAGTGAAGTAGAGCTTAAGCTTTTTGTTTTGCGCCCACGCCGAAAATATGGCGAGCGGGCCGACTAAAATGATGAAAGGAATGACGCGGAAAATGTTGCCGACGGCGAGAAAGGCGAGCGCCGAAGCCGCTATATAGGCTAAAATCGAAGTTATTAGATAATTTTTGCAAAGGGGTATGGCGAGCGCGAGCGCGGCCAGCGCGAGAAAGGAAGCGGTGAGAAAATCGACGACGTGGCCGAGCCAGACGAAAAGAAGCGCAAGACCGGCCGAAATTCCCCCGAGCGCGATTTGATAGCTTCGCCTTTTCATTTTTAACAGCAGGTGATGAGGTCGCCGCCCATGCATTCGCAGCAGCAGTCGGCGCAAAGGCAGGCCGAGCAGGCGTTGCAGCAGTTGGCGGTATCGCTCTGCCCGCCGCCGCGGTATTGAGAGTAGCTTCTGCGGCGGTTTTGCGGGCCTTCGGTGTAGGTGTTCTGAGTTGTCTGGCCGCCGGCTTTGTCGGCATTATACCAGCTTTCCTGATGCGGCCTTTCGCCGTTTATGGCGCTGTTCAGCTTGCTTAGCGAACGACGGTATTTCTCGTTGCCGGGCTCTTTTTCAATGGCGATTTCGAGTTGCTTTTTGCTTTCTAAAAGCCAGTTATTGTTATAAAACACCACCGATTGCAGATAGTGCCATTCGCCGTCGCGCGAGGAGATGTTGTCGAGTAGGCGTTGCGCCTCGGCAAAATTTTTCTGGCGTATGGCGTTTTCGACACCGTAATATTTGGAGCCGCCGCCCGCGACGGATGCGCGCCGCGAGGCTATGTCCATCGCCTCGTTGTAGGCGTCGTAGAGCTCGTTAAGTTTGCGCGCCGCGTTGGCGCCCGCTTCTCCCTCTAGGAAGCGTTCGTCGGAATATTTATCGCGAAGCCTTTTATAGGCGTCGAAAATCTCGCTTTGAGTGGCGCTTTCGGAAACGCCCAATATCACAAACGGATCATTTTGCACTTTTCTTTCCCTCCGAGAATGTCTTCGGTCATCTTTTGCATCCCCAAATAAATTATGTTGGACAATATGCCTTCGGCAACCGTTATCTCAAGCGCGTCGTAGGCGCCCACTATCTTATTATAACTCGATTTCAACAAAAAAGCGGCGGTTTCGGCTTCGTTTTTTAAAAATTCGGCTTTGGTAGTAAAACCGTCGGTGAGAAGGGGATTGAAACGCCCTGCTTTGAAGTCGTCCTCTACGTCGTCTATGGCGTCGGCGAAATAAATCCAGCGGCCGAGATTATAAGAAAGTGTCGCTAAATCCTCGCCGTATTTTTCGCCCGCAAGCTCTTTTACTGTCGCAGAAAGCATGGATGCAAAGCAGTCGGCGAGGGCGTCAACCGAGGCGCCGCCCGATTTTTCAAGCTCTCTCAGGCGCGAATAGTTTTGAGATACACTGGCCTCGGATGCTGGCAGCCTCTTTTTAGCTCTCAACATACGCCGCTTGAGCGCCGCCTTGAGCGGGGCTTTGGATTTTTCGCCGTCCTCGACGTCGTCGCAAAGCTTAAAGTAGCCCAAGATTACGGTAGCGTCGGCGACGGCCGTCAAGATTTTATCGACTTTGGCTATCGGCTTTTTCTTAACGCTCAATATACAACGCGCGGGAACGGCCTCAAACGGCGTATCGGTGACGGCGTATATCAGCGCGGCTAAAAAAGCCGAGTCGTAGTTAGTTAAAAAGCGCGTGGCCGCCGCGCCCGTCTTGCCCAGCGCCTTACATAGCCCGCAATAGACGGCGCGGAACGCCGTCCAGTCTTTTATCAGCATATTGGGCTTGTCGGGGATAACGTAACCGAACATCAGACGGCCGCCAGACCCAGCTTCTTAACGAGTTTGTTGATGGTGAACCGCGCCGCGAAGCTCGCCTCGCGCGCGTTATTGGATGCCGTTTCCAAAAGATAAGCCTTGTCGGCGATAAGCTTGTTATATTCGCCCTTGATGGGTTCGAGCATATCGGCGACGGCCTCGCCCACGGCAAGCTTGAATTCGCCGTAGCCCTTGCCGGCAAACTCCCTTTCGGCCTCCGCCACGCTCTTTCCCGTAGCCTCGGCATAAATCTTTAAAAGGTTGGTGATGCCGGGCTTGTCCTCCGAGGCTATGATTTCGTTGCCGCTGTCGGTGACGGCGCGCTTGAACTTTTTAATTATCGAGTCGCGGCTCTCTGTAAGCCCGATGGTGGCGTTTGCGTCGCTGTCGCTCTTGCTCATCTTGGCGGTGGGATTTTGCAGGCTGTTTATTTTGGCGCTCGTCGCGTTGATATATGGCTCGGGCACGGTGAAAACGTTGCCGTAGCGGTTGTTATAGCGTATGGCGAGGTCGCGCGCCAGCTCGATATGCTGTTTTTGGTCCTGTCCCACCGGAACGTAGACCGCCTGAAACAGCAGAATATCAGCCGCCATAAGGACGGGGTAGGCCAAAAGTCCGAGGTTGATGTTCTCCTCGGCTTTGGCGCTCTTGTCCTTAAACTGCGTCATTCTGGAGAGCTCGCCGATATAGGTGCCGCAGGCGAGAATCCATTGAAGGAGATAGTGCTCGGGCACCTCCGACTGAAAGTATATTACCGCTTTCTTGGGATCGAGGCCGGCCGCCAAAAACTCGGCGTAAAGCGAGAGCTGGTTTTTCAAAAACTCCGACGGCTCGGTCTTGACCGTCAGCGCGTGGAGGTTGGCAACGGCGAAATAGCAGTTGAGCTCGTCCTGCATTTTGAGCCAATTCTTAATAGCTCCCAAGTAGTTTCCCAGCGTCAGCGTGCTGGTGGGCTGGACGGCGCTGTATGCGTTCTTTTTAGTTTTGTCGTATTCCATGTCTTGTCCTTATTCGGCTTTGGAGCCCGATTTTTCGTTAATTTTTTCGAGCAGCTCAAAGACGGCCTCGCCGAGTCGGTCGGGCTCATATTTGTTTTTGTGGAGGACGGCTTTGGTCTTAAGCTCCTTTATGCTGTCGGGAATATCCATGCCGCTGAAGATTTGAAGACGTTGAGCCGCCTTAAACTCGTCCTCGACGCGCGTTCCCGTCAGGCAGAAGTAGACATCGGAGGGGAATTTATAGGGGTTGGCGGTCGAGACTATGACGGTCTTGGCGTCGTCGCCCGAGGCTTCGGCATAGTCGTAGTAGACGGACGCCGCGACGGCGGTGTGGGGGTCGAGCACGTATTCCGTTTCCTCGAAGAAGCCCTCGATAAGCGCGCGGGTGTCCTCTTCGTCGGCCCAGCCCGCCACAAAGTCGAGATTGTTGAAGATGGCGGTGTCGACGACGTAGCTTCCTTCGCTTGCCAGCGAAGCGGCGTAGCCCTTGATTTTTTGGTCGTCGCGTCCGGTGAGCTCAAACAGCATGCGCTCGAGGTTGGAGGACACCAAAATATCCATGGCGGGCGACATCGTCTTGAAAAAGTCGCGGTTTACGTCGTATTCGCCGTTTTCGAAAAAGTCGGCGAGCACGCGGTTTTGATTGGAGGCGCAAATTATGTTGGCAACGGGCAGGCCCATTCTTCGCGCGTAGTAGCAGGCGAGGATGTTGCCGAAATTGCCCGTCGGCACGGCGAAATTGATTTTTTCGCCCGGCGCTATTTCGCCCGCGCCCAAAAGGTCGGCGTAGGCCGAGAAATAATAGGCAATTTGAGGCGCCAGCCGCCCCCAGTTTATGCTGTTGGCGCTCGATAGCTTATAGCCCGTCTCCAGCAGCCGGGCGTTTATCTCTTTGTCGGCGAAAATCGCCTTGACGGCGGTCTGGGCGTCGTCAAAATTGCCGAAAATGCCGGCGGCCGCGAGGTTTTTGCCTTCTGCCGTCGTCATTTGAAGCTTCTGCATCGCCGAAACGCCGCTCTCGGGATAAAAAACTATGATTTCTATTCCCTCGGCGTCCTTGAAGCCTTCCAGCGCCGCCTTGCCGGTGTCGCCCGAAGTCGCCACCAAAATCAGCGTCTTTTCATTTTCGTTAAGCTTTTTTCTCGACGCCGAAAGAAGGTAGGGCATCAGCGACAGCGCCATATCTTTAAAGGCCAGCGTGGGACCGTGAGTGAGTTCGAGGATTGCCGGCCCGTCCTCGATTATGACGAGGGGACAGACGGAATCATCGTCGAACTTGCGGTAGGCGGCCTCGGCGAACTCCAAAAGCTCGGCGTAAGTAAATTCGTCGAAAAATTTCGATAAAATGAATGCGGCGCGCTCGGGATAGGTTTGCGAGACCATGGTGTTGAGGTCGGGAAGGGTAATTTGCGGGAAATATTCGGGAACGAACAATCCGCCGTCGGCGGCTATCCCTTTAACTACGGCTTCGGCGCCCGAGACGCTCGAATTTTTGTTTCTTGTGCTGAGATATTTCATTTTTTTATGCCGATACTTTGAAACTCAATTATTAAGATTTTTTCAGTCGACGAATTTTTTTAAAAATTCGGGAAGGCCGTCGAAGTCTTTGGAAACGGTGATGGTGAACTTGATTTCCGACGCTACCGCGAGGCGGGAAAGCTCGCCGTAGACCCATTCAAGCTCGGAAACGTCCTTTTTCAAAAAGCGGTGAATGCCGTCAATGAAAAAGTGGGTGATGTCGTGGTTGCCAGCGATAACGCCCTTGACGAAGCCGATAAACTGCTCCTCGGTGCAAACGGAGTAGTCGGCGAGGTTGACGGCGCGGATTTGGTATTTTATGTCCGACATATATCGGTTGGTGTCCGTGATGAATACTACATATCCGTCTGATTCTTCCAAGCTTGCGTTGGCGGCGTCTATGATGCGCTTGGTTTTGCCCGAGCCTTTGGCGCCGTAAATCAATTTCAGCATTATCCACACTCCTTAAGGTATTATAACCAAATTATACTAGAAAAAGGAGCTTATTTCAAGTTTTCCTGAGAAATATTTTATTTCTCCATGCGTTAAAACAACCTATTGCGGGAAGATACGTTTTATAAAACAACAGGATAAAATGAGGCCTAAACTCAAAAAGCGCTACAAGGTGAAAGCAAATGACAGAATGCTTAATTTGTCGCTTTCAGCCTTTCGGTTTGCTCGTAAAGAAGCAGCGCCTCGAGCAGCTCCTCAATGTCACCCTCCATAAACTTGTCCAGCGAGTAGAGCGACAGACCGATGCGGTGGTCGGTGACCCGCCCCTGCGGGAAATTGTAGGTTCTTATCCGCTCCGAGCGGTCGCCCGTGCCCACTTGGGTGCGGCGGGTTTCGCTGTATTCCTTGTCCTTTTGCGTTTGGTAGAAGTCGTAGAGGCGGCTCTTTAAAACTTTCATCGCCTTTTCGCGGTTTTTGATTTGGGAGCGCTCGTCCTCGCAGATGACGACTATGCCTGTGGGAAGGTGCGTTATCCTTATTGCCGATTCCGTCTTGTTGACATGCTGGCCGCCCGCGCCGCCGCTTCGGAAGGTGTCGATTTTTAAGTCCTTATCCAAAATGTTGACCTCGACGTCCTCAACCTCGGGCAGCACGGCGACGGTGACGGTGGATGTGTGAATCCGCCCCTGCGACTCGGTGGCGGGCACGCGCTGCACTCTGTGGACGCCGCTCTCGTATTTCAATTTACGGTAGGCGCCCTTACCCTGAATCAAAAAGACCATTTCCTTGACGCCGCCCAGCTCGGTGACGTTGGAGCTTAAATCCTCCACCTTCCAGCGGTTGGACTCGGCATAGTATTTATACATTCTGGCAAGCTCGGCGCCGAAAAGGCCGGCCTCGTCGCCGCCCGCGCCCGCCCTTATCTCCATCACGACGTTGTTGTCGTCGTTGGGGTCGCGGGGGAGCAGCAGTATTTTCAGCTTCTGCTCGGTTTCCTCGAGGCGCGCTTTGAGTTCGGCTATTTCGTCTTTTGCAAGAGCGCGGAAATCCTCGTCCTTTTCCGACAAAGCAAAGAGCTCGGCAAGGTCGTTTCTAATTTTTGTATATTCATCGTAAGCCTCGACAACATCGGAGAGCGAAGCAAGCTCCTTGGTCAGCGCCTTAAAGCGCGACTGGTCAGCGGCGATGCCCGGCTCTGCGAGCTCTTCTGCGATTTTTTGGCTTCTTAACTTCATTTCTTCCAATCTTTCAAACATTTTTTTACCTATATTTTAAGACTTAGTTTTTTTAGTTTTGATTTTATAAGTTCTCAATTATCTTTGGGGCTCCACGGTTTACCAAATAAAAAGTGACAGCCGATAAGCATAATTCTTCCGTATCGAGGTGTTCTTATTTACTGAAAAGGTAAAAAATCGGGCGAAAGCCCTAATAGAAAATCTTAAGTATTCTGGCGACGCCGTTGTAATCGTAAATGGTTTCGGCGTTTAGGGCGTCTTTAAAGAGCTCTTTCACGCTCTCCGCCTGATTTATCCCGACTTCAAGCAAAATAACGCCGTTCGGGTTGAGAAGGGCGTGTGCCTCTTTTGCTAAGACTTTGTAATATTTCAAGCCGTCCGCTCCGCCGTCAAGCGCGCCGCGCGGCTCGAAATCCTTGACGGTTTTATCGAGCTTTTCAATGTCGGCGGACGGAATATAGGGCGGGTTGGAAACGATGATGTCGAATTTTCTGCCTTTAACCGCTTCCAGCATGTCGCCCGAAATAAATTCCACCTCGGCGCCGCATGCCTGCGCGTTCGCTTTGGCGACCGCTAAAGCGGAAGGCGAAATATCGGTTGCGGTAACTTTGACCGGCGCATTTTTGGCGGCGGCAATGGCGATGGCGCCGCTTCCCGTGCCGATGTCAAGGACGGATGAGCCCTCCTTCGCCGCAAGAATCACCTGTTCGGCCAAAAGCTCGGTTTCGGGACGGGGGATTAAAACGGCGGAATTTACGGCGAGCTTGATGCCGTAAAACTCGGCATAGCCCAAAATGTATTGAAGCGGTTCGCCCGTGGCGCGTTTTTTAGCTAGCTCGCGCGCTCGCTCCGCGGCCTCTTTTTTGACGCCGTCTAAAGCGGCAAGCCCGCTCCGTCCCACGCCCGCCACCTCGGCCAAAATCCAGTCGGCGTCCGAAACTTCGGCGTTATCGCCGAGGTCGCGCATTATTTGCCGCCTGAGGTAGTCGAGGGGTATCTTTATGTCGAATTTTTGTTCGGGAATTGAAGGGTCCGCTTCCATTTCTCTTACCGTTGTGAACGCTTTAATCGCGACCTCAATCATTCCGTCGTCGGGCTCCTTGGTTGTCAGCTTTTGAAGCAACATTCCCGGCGCTCGGAAAATCCTGAAGAGCACATTGTCGGACTTGGAAAAGAGCTTTAAAAATTCATAGGCTATCCCCGCTACAAAGGGAAGAATGGCGAGGCTGATGCCGATTCTGACCAAACCGTTAATGAGCTTGGCATTAGCGCCCGAAGCTTGAAAACCGAGGACGCCGTAGATCAAAAAACTGACGAAGGACAAAATCACTATGCTGACGGCCATCACTATGAACATAAAAGACGTGCCGCAGCGGGAGTGCGCCGTTGGCATGGTGCGGGCGTTCTCCACGGTGAGCTCCAAGCCGCGCTCAAAGCAACTTATCGTCTTGTGCTCGGCGCCGTGATAGCGGAACAGACGGTCGATGTCCTTAACTTTGGACACCGCTAAAATATAGAGAACGAAAATCAGAAGCTTCAAGCCGCCTTGAATGAGGCTCTTGATAATCTCGCGGTTGTTAAGTGCGAAAAAGGATGGGATGTTGTCGAGCGCGTTAACGATAAGGCCGGGGATTATGGTGAAAAGCACTATGGCGAAGGCGAGCCCGAGCACGACCGAGACGCCCATCACTAAATTTGCGGCGTCGATTTTAAACTTTTTTTCCAGCCAGAGCGCGAATTTGCCGCTTTCGCCGAAATCGCCGTAGACCTCGGCCGAGTTCATTAAAATTTTGGTGCCGAAAATGAGCGAATCGAAAAAGGCCAAAACGCCGCGGACAATGGGAATTTTTCTCGCTTTGCTCTGCGGCTTTAAGCGAATGCTCTCTACGGTGATGTCGCCCGAGGGCGCGCGGACGGCGGTCGCAACGGCGGTCTTTCCCCGCATCATTACGCCCTCCAAAACGGCCTGCCCGCCGATATTCGACCTCACGCAGACGCCCGATTTTTCGCTCTTTTTCACCGTTACCGCCTTTTTAACTTGGTTTTGCTTTCGATTATGCTAAGGTTTGAATTTATATAGGATATCGAAATATGTAAAAATATCTAATTACTAAAAATGGCAGTATCGACTGCCATTTTTTCCTTAGCCTCTCTTGTAACGGTTGTTGAACCGTTCCACTCTGCCGCCCGAATCGACAAGCTTTTGCTTGCCCGTGAAGAAGGGATGGCATTTATTGCAAATTTCGACCTTGAGCTCCTCGCCCTTTTTGGTGGTGCCCGTCAAAAAGGTGTTTCCGCAGGCGCAGGTGACTAAAACGTCATGATATTCGGGATGGATGTTTTGCTTCATATTGGCCTCCGTTTTGCGGGGTTCGCCCGCTAAGCACAAGTAATTATACTTATTATTAATAAATAGTCAAGAGTTTTGGGGGCAAAATCCCCTTTTAAGGGATTTTTTCGATTTTTTCTTTAATTTCAAGGACTTAATTGCTAAGAATAATAAAGCCGATATTAAGCAAGGCTAAGTAATTTGCGCGGTTATCGTTTCAAAAAAATGAAAGAGCATTGATTGATGCAATCAATAGCAAAAACTATTTTGTCGTTTACAAGGGCGGTTTGAGGATTTCGGGATAAAAACGCGGCTTTTCAAATTTAATGGACAAGCGGCGGATGCCGTGCTATAATTTAGTAACCATATTTTGGGAGAGGTTTTTTTGAAAGCCTGGCAAATTGTCAAAAAGAGGGAAATAGCCGTCGTCGAGGACACCGTCGTCCGCGGCGCCGACGAACTCAAAATCAAGGTCACCAAGGCCGCGCTGTCCTCCACCGATACCGCGCTGTTCGAGGGCAAGGGCGACGTCTATCCCATTATCCCCGCGCGCGCCGCAATCGGCCTCGTCAGCGAGGCGACAGGTTCCTTCAAGCTCGGCGAGAAAGTCTTTATCGAGCCCTACATCATTCCCGAAGACGTCGACAAAACGGTGGAGCGCGTGCCCGACGTCAAGGTGATGGGCGTCGATTTGGACGGCTTTTTGCGCGACTACGTCTCCGTCCCCAAGGCCAACGCCCACGTTTTGCCCGAGGGCGTCAAGGACAATGACGCGCTTTTCATCGAATATATTGCAATCGGCATTAAGACGCTGGACGCGCTCAACATCGAAAAGGGCGACTATATAGCGATAGCGGGCGCGGGCACGCTCGGCACCATCATCGCCCAGCTCTCTATTTATTATCAGGCGATACCTATTTTAATCGACACCGACTCTTCCATGCTATCCCTCGCCGAAAGCTTCGGCATCTACTACACCATAAACCCGACGCTAACCAACGCCGAGCAGAGAATTAAGGAGCTCACCAGCGGGCGGCTTGCCGACCACACAGTCTACTCTTTGAAGTGCCCCATTCTGCCTTATTTGATTTTGGAATTCACCAAAGACTGCGGCAATCTCGCGCTCACCGGCTACAACCGCTTCGTCGACAAGGACATCAAGCTTCACACCATATTGAAAAAACAGCTGTCTTTGGTCGGCATCGGCAACGGCGTGGGCGAAATTCAGGCGGCAATCAATATGCTTGCGACAAAAGTCGTCCGCACCGAGGGTTTAGTCGGCCGCGAGATAACTCCCGACGAAATCCCCTCGATTATAAAAGAAATTACCGAATTCCCCTTGAAATACACTAAAATCATTGTCAAGATGACATAAAAAGTGAAAGCAAAAATCCGCCGAACCGGCGGATTTTTTTTGTCTTGCTTTTAAATGCTGGTTGTCTTACGAATTCTCGCTTTTCCCGTCTTGCAAACTAGCGACGAGGCAGTTCTGCCTTATCTTGCCCCGCTTTCTTCTTCTAATCTTGCAAGATAAACGGCGTGACCTGATAGACGTAGTAGTTGAGCCAGTTGTAGAAAAGCAGGTTTGCGGTCGACTTCCAGCTCATTCTGATTTTGTCGATATCGCCGTCGATAAAATAGTTTTCGGGCGGCTCGATATCAAGCCCCTTTTCCACGTCGCGGAGGTATTCGCGCTTTAGAGTATCGCGGTCATATTCGGCGTGGCCGGTGAAGAAAAACTTCTTGTCGTCGGCCGACTTGATTATGGTGAGGCCGGGCTTTTCGCCGACGGCGAGAACCTTCAGCCCCTTGCAGTTGTAGACGGCCTTTTCGTTGAGGCCGGTATAGCGGCTGTGGGGGACGTAGAAGGTGTCGTCTAGGCCTTTCATCAAGGGGTCGTTTCTGACAACGGAATGGCAGGGATAGACTCCGAACAGCTTTTTTTCGAGCGGCACTTTCTCGATTCCGTAATACTTATAGAGCGCGGCCTGCGCGCCCCAGCAGATGTAGATTGAAGACGTCGCGTTTTTGTCGGCGAAATCCAAAATGCGGTCGAGCTCCTCCCAATAGGCGACTTGCTCGAACTCTAAGTTTTCGACGGGCGCGCCCGTCAAAATCAAACCGTCGAATTTTTTGTCCTTGACCTCGTCAAGCGAGCGGTAGAACCTTTGCATATGTCCCGCCGAGATGTTTTTGCTGGTGTAGGTGGCGGTGTTAATGAGCGTAATGTTGACTTGAAGCGGGGTATTGCCGAGCAGGCGCATAAGCTGTGTTTCGGTCTCCACCTTGGTGGGCATCAGGTTTACAATGGCTATTTCGATGGCGCGGATGTCCTGAGTCACCGCGCGCACGGTGTCCATAACGAATATATTTTCCGTCCTCAGCTTTTCATGAGCGGGTAAATCTTTGGGAATAATAATAGGCATTTTTTTGCTCCTTTTCACATAACCGAGACTTTATAGTTTTTATTTAAGCGTTTAAACCGCGGTTTTTGTAATTAACTTAATTTATCAGTCGCTTTAGATGTTGTCGAGCGCGGAGATTATATCGGCTGCGATATCCTCGCCCGCCTCAATGCCGCAGGAGAGCCTGACCATGCCGTCGGTGATTCCCGCCGCGGCGAGCTGCTCCGCCGAAAGCTGGCGGTGGGTGGTGGATGCGGGGTGCAGCACGCAGCTTCTGGCGTCGGCGATATGCGTCACCTGCTTGAAAAGCTTAAGGTTTTTAATGAATTTGACGGCGTTCTCTCTGCCGCCCTTGATGCCGAATACCACCATTCCCGAATAGCCGCCGCTAAAGTATTTTTTGGCAAGCGCGTGGTTTTTGTCGCCTTCGAGCCCGGGGTAAAGCACGAACTCGACGTTTCTGTGCGCCTTGAGCGTTTTTGCGGCAAGTAGGCCGTTTTCGCTGTGCCGCGCCATTCTCAAATGCAACGTTTCGGTGCCGAGGTTGGTGAGATAGGCGTTGAAGGGAGCCATAATGGCGCCGATGTCGCGCATATACTGCATTCTCGCCTTCAATATAAAGGCTGCCGCGCCGCCCTCCTCGGTGTAGACTACGCCGTGATAGCTTTCGTCGGGTGTATAAAAATCTTGATAGCGGGGATTGCCCAAAAACTTGAATTTGCCGCCGTCGACGATGACGCCGCCGACGCAGGCGGCATGGCCGTCCAGATATTTAGTCGTTGAGTGGACGACGACGTCGGCGCCCAAAGAAAGCGGGCGGACGAGCACGGGCGTCGCCAGCGTGTTGTCGACGACGAACAGGACGCCGTGCTTTTCGGCGAGGGCGGAGCAGCGCTCAAAGTCTAGAACCGTCATGGCGGGGTTGGCTATCGTCTCGCCGAAAATAAGCTTGGTCTTTGCGTCAATCAGCTTTTCGATTTCGCTGTCGGGCGTTTCGGGAGTGACGAAGCGCGTCTCAATGCCGAACTTTTTCAGCGTCACCGCGAAAAGGTTGAAGGTGCCGCCGTAAATCGTTGAAAAAGAAATGATGTTGTCGCCGGCGTTTGCCACCGTCAGCACGGTGAACAGTGTCGCCGCCTGCCCCGAGGAGCACGCCATAGCGCCTATGCCGCCCTCGAGCGCGGTGATTTTTTCTTCAAACGCCGCCACAGTGGGGTTGCTGATTCTCGAATAGATGTGCCCGCACTTGGGCGAATCGAAGAGGTGAGCAAGCTGCTCGGGCGTCTCGTAGTAATATGTAGTGCTTTGATAGAGAGGAAGCACTCTCGGCTCGCCGTTTTTGGGCTCGTAGCCCGCTTGAACGCATTTGGTATCTATTTTCATAAAAACTCCTTTATTGCCTTAGCTTGCCGTCCTCGCTTGGCTTGGCGCAAGCTTGGTTTTGTCTTTAGGGGCTTAACAAATAATATTATAAGTCCGTTTTCAGGTTTTTCTATCAATTTTCAAGCTGATATGTAAAACTATTTATAGGTTTTTACCGCTCTTTCGATACTTCTGTTTAGCTCCTTTTCCTTAAGCGAGACGCGTTTGTCGGCCGATTCTTTGCCCTTTGCCAGACCTATTTCGAGCTTAACCAGCGAGCCTTTGAAGTAAATCTTTAAAGGCACCAGCGTATAACCCTTCTGCTCGACCTTGGCCTTGAGCCGCCTTATCTCGGCTCGGCTTAAGAGGAGCTTGCGCATTCGACGGGGATCTTCGTTGAAATAGCTTCCCTTTTCATAGGGCGAGATATGCGCGCCAACCAAAAAGGCTTCGCCGTCCTTTATAATGGCGAAGCTGTCGCGAAGGTTGACGGCGCCCAGCCTGACCGATTTCACCTCGGAGCCGACGAGCACGACGCCCGCTTCATAAGACTCCTCGATAAAATAGTCGTGGAACGCTTTTTTATTTTGGGCGATAAGTTTGGTTTCCATCTACGCCTCTTCCCACTCGTTTTTTTGCTATTTTTTATCTACACAATCTTTATAAGGCAGCTTTTGGGTTTATTAGCAAACGTTATATTCCATTTCGGCCGCAAACCCCTTGGCAGTCAGTTTTCTGTAAGCTCGAAATATATTTCCCGCTTTGCAAGTGAACAACCCGAAAGCCGCACTTTAATTTTGTCGCCCACCGAAAAGCTTCTTTTCCTTCCCGCAAGCGTGAAGGCGGCGGCGTCGTAAACGTAGTCGTCAGGGGGCAGCGAAACGGTGGGAATCAGCCCCTCAACGGTATTGTCAAGGGCGACGAATACGCCCGCGTTTGAGATGCCGCTGATTTCGCCGTCGAACGAAGCGCCCACTTTATCCGTCATAAACAGCACTTTAAAGTAGTCGTCGGCGTTCTGTTCGCATTTATCGGCGGCTATTTCGCGCTCCGTCGAGATATCGGCGCGCTCGCTTGCAATCGTCGAATATTTTTGGGTAAACCGCGCGTCCGCCTCTTTTCTCAGCATGGCCTTTATTATGCGGTGGCAGAGAAGGTCGGGATAACGGCGGATGGGCGAGGTGAAGTGGCAATAATATTTTGCCGCCAGCCCGAAGTGGCCTAAATTCTCCGCCTTGTAGCGCGCCTTCTGCATGCATCTCAGCGCGATTTTATTAAGAAGGCGCTCGGAAGGGTCGCCCTTGAGCCGCGCCAAAAAGTCCTGAATATGCTTGGGAATTTTGCCCGAAGCGAGTTTTATACCCCGCTTTGCCGCGAGGGCGCGGAGTATTTCCAGCTTTTCCTCGGCGGGGCTTTCGTGAGTGCGGTAGACGAAAGGCATTTTGCTATTCGTCATTATCTCGGCAACTGCCTCGTTGGCCGCAATCATGAATTCCTCGATTATGCCGTTGGTGGCAAGGTAAGGATATTTTTCTATCGACAGAACCTTGTCGCCCTCGACCTTAATCAGCGCTTCGTCGGTGGCAAAGTCGATGCTGCCGCGCTCGACTCGCTTCGCTCTTATGAGGTCGGCAAGCTCGGCGCATTTTTTGAGCATGTCGACGGCGTCGGGGTAGATATTTTCGGCTTCCTTGTCGCCGTCCAAAATCCTTGCCGTATTGCGGTAGGTGGTGCGGTAATTTGAGTTTATAACGCTTTCGCAGAGGCGGGCGGAAGTTCTTGCGCCGCTGTTGTCGAAGTGTAAAACGGCGGTCAGCGTCAGCCTGTCCTCGCCCTCTTTAAGCGAGCAGCAGCCGTTGGAAACCGCCTCGGGCAGCATGGGCAGCGTCATATTTGGAAGGTAGACGCTGGTCGCCCTTCGGAGCGCTTCGCGGTCGAGCTCGGAACCCTCCGCAACGTATTCGGCGACGTCGGCGATGTGGACGTAGAGCCGCCAACCGTTATCGGTCTTTTCAATTGATACGGCGTCGTCGAAATCCTTGGCGTCGTCGCCGTCAATCGTTATCGTGAATAAGCCTCTGAAGTCCTCGCGCCCCTCGGCCGAAATCTCCCGCTTTGCCGCGGCCTCAGCCGCCGCAAGTTGCTTTTCGGTAAAGCGCTCCCGAAAGCCCTGCTCGCGGATTATCGCCAAGATATCGGCCTCGGCGGTGCCGCTCTTGCCCAAAACCTCTGTGATTACGCCCTCGGGGCCTTCCTTTTTATAGGAGGTGATTTTTGTGACGACGCGGTCGCCGTCTTTTGCGCCCTTCATTTTATCGACGGATATTTTAATCTCGTCGAAATATCTGTCGTCGTCGGGCGAAACCAGCCCGTAGCCGCGCTTTTTAGCAAGCGTTCCGACGAGCTCGGAGGCGCCGCGGGAGAGAATTTTAATTACTTCGGCGCCCTCGGCGTCCGCTTTCACCGCGACGCGGTCGCCGTGCGATGCGCCGTGGAGACTTCGGTGGGGGACGAAGATGTCGCCATCGCTTTGAATAAGAAAGGCGAAGCCCCTCTTGTTGCCCTCAAGCGTTCCCTCGAACATTCCCGTCTTTTGTTTTTTTGCGCTTTGTCCGCCGCCCCTATTCCCGCTTGTTGCGCTCTTTTTTACGGACGCACCCCTATTTCGGGGTTGGTTTTGCCGTCCTTTTTTATTTGACATCCTAATTTCCTTTCTTTTCCTTTAGTTTATCTTTTTGCGTTCCTGTGACCTAAACTGTTAGTTTTCCCCAATCGTATTTTTTACCGATATAAGAATTCTAAGCCTTTTTCATATAATTTTTCAAGTATAAATTTCTTTACATTAAAAACGGCGGCGCTAACCGCCGCCGTCAGAGTAAGCTCTCTTCCGTCACACTATCACTTGAATGATAAAATATACTATCGAAGTCACAAGCAGCAGGCCGAAGATGATGAAAGTGACTTTCTTCAGCGTGTTCTCCTTGGACTGAGCTTTATTTTTTCCGTAATAGGTGTCGGTGGCGGCGCCCGTCAGCACGCCCAAATTGTCTTCCGTCCCTCTTTGCATCAGAACGATGACAACCATGGCGATGGCAAGCACGGTCATCAGAATTAAAAGCGCGGCTCCTACGGCCTGACGGGTTTCGAAATCGATGGAAGAAACCCCTCCGGCCGCCGCCATCATCATAAGCATCACGTTGTTTAACATCGATAAATCTCCTATGGCACATGCAAGTTTAACATAACGCGGCGCCGTTGACAACCGTTTTTAATTAAAAATTCAAATTTGAGGCCGCAAACCGGCTTTTTCTTAGGCACTTATACGGCGGGCGGATATATTTTTACCCAAAAGTGCTTTTTATATATCTATAAAATCATATTATATAATAAATTTTGGATTAGTCTTGACAACGCGCGGCTTCGATAGTAGTATTGATTTAAGGAAATCCGCGGTCATCATACCGAAATTCCTTAAAAAATATTAGGTATCGCGAGGATACTCGGCGCGGGCAAGGCCGCGTCTTTTGGTGTTTTATCAAAAAGCCTTAGGCGCGTGCCTTCTTGAAAATATTAGGTGCCCCTATAAGAATAAAAATTACGAAAATATGGACGGCTATTCGGCGGCGATATTCGCTTTAATTTTAATAAACGCCTACTACGTGGGTTACAACGACGGCGCCAACGCCATTGCGACGGCGACGGCTTCGCGCGCCATAAAGCCCGGAACGGCGCTTTTTTTGGCGTCCGCCATCAAGCTGATTGTGCCGATAGCGTTCTATCTTTTGGGCTATTCCGCGGTAGCGGGCACGGTCGGAAGCGGCATTATGTCGATGGATGCCGTGGCGGCGGCATCCCCCGAAAAAGGTTTTATCTTCGTTTTGACCGCCCTCGTTTCGGCGCAGTTTTGGGTGTGGATTACCGCGCTCGCCAAGCTCCCCAACGCCACTACATACACGCTGATGGGCGGCATTTTGGGAAGCGGCATCGCGGCGTTCGGCTTTAGCTCGGTGGCTTGGACGAGCGTTCTTTTAAAAATAGTATTGATGTGTTTTTTGACGCCGGTCGTCGGGTTTTTGTTGGGTTTTTTGACGCTTAAAGCGTCCAACGCCCTTTTAAAAAACAAAAAAGCGGCGAGCTGCGACAAAGCGCTCATTCAACTTCAGCGCTTCAACATGGTGTTTTTGGCGGGCGCTTTCGCCCTCAACAACGTCCAAAAATCGATGGGCGTATATATGCTCGCAATGACGGCGGGAATGTTTTCGGGCAGCGTATTTTCGCCAAACGGCAATATGCCGGTGTGGGCAGTCGTCGCTTTCGCCGCCGCCATGACGCTGGGCGTGCTTACGGGCGGCTTTGCGCTCATCAACACGATAGGCAGAAAAATCTTTAAAATCCGGCACGACCACTCGCACGCCTCGCTCTTAACCACCAATTTCATCATGGTTTTGGCGACGGTGTTCGGCATTCCGCTGGCGGCCGGTCAAGCGGTATCGTCCTCGATTATGGGGGTGGGCGCCGCCGAGAAATTCCACCGCGTCAAGTGGCTTACGGCGGGAAGAATCGTTGCGGGCTGGCGGCCGACGCTGCCCGTCGTCGCGGTGTTCGGAGCAGCTATTTACCTTTTTATCGCAAAAGTTATTCTGGGAGGTAGGATATGAAAAAATCGGCCAATTTCTTTAAGCTTTTAATCGAGCAGAGCGAGTTTTTGGAGGTCTGCATGCGCAAGCTCTATGAGTATTGCATGACTAAAAACGAAATGCTCGCCGACGAAATAATCAAGCTCGAGGACGACGCCGACATGGTCAGGCGAATTTTAATCGACGAGCTCAACCGCACTTTCATCACGCCCATCGACCGCGAGGACCTCTTCAACCTGTCGCGGCAGCTCGACGAGATAATCGACTACACCAAGACGTCCATCGACGAGATACGCCTGTTTAAAATCGTGCCCAACGAAGACATGGTCACCATGACCAAATCGCTTTACGAGATGTCGACGCACATTAAAAAAGCCGTCGGCGCCATCGAAAAATATAAAAACATCGCAAAGGACGAAGCGTTCATGGTCAAGGGCATCGAGAATACCGTGGGCAGCAAGAGCTGCGCCGCGCTCGCCAAGCTGTTTGAAAACGAGGACTTCAGAACCATTTTCAAATACCGCGAGGTCTACCGCCATCTAAACCATACCGCCGATATCGCCGACCACGCCATGGACTATCTGCTCGACATACTGGTTAAGATGTAGTTAAAAAGGCAAGCGAATAAAGTTTTTTAGCCTGCTTTTTCGCTTTCCAAAAATTTACTTATTTGCTATAATTTCTAGCGAAAACGATATTAAAAAACTGGTTTTTGCGCCTAAAGGCTGTGCCGAGACGCCAAAGATCGGAAAAAGGAGATTGCGAAATGGATTATTCAAAAGTCATCGGAAAAGCGGCCGCTGCTATCCCTCCCTCGGGAATAAGAAAGTTTTTCGACATCGCTGCCGAAATGAAGGACTGCATATCTTTGGGCGTCGGCGAACCCGACTTCATCACGCCCGAGTCCTTCCGCGCCGCCGCTCTCGCCAGCATCAACGCGGGCAAGACGCAATACACATCCAACAGCGGCCTTGCCGAACTTAGAGCGGCCATTTCGGAATATCAGGAGCGCGCAATCGGCATTAAATATAATCCCTCCGACGAAATACTTATCACGGTAGGTGCCAGCGAGGCCATCGACCTTGCGCTGCGCGCCATAATCAACCCCGGCGACGAGGTCTTGGTGCCCGCGCCCTCTTACGTCTCCTACACGCCCTGCGTCACGCTGGCGGGCGGTATTCCCGTCGTCATCGACACCAAGGCCGAAAACGAGTTCAAGCTTACGCCCGAAGAGCTCAAAGCGGCAATCACCGACAAGACCAAGGCCTTGATTTTGCCCTATCCCAACAACCCCACCGGCGGAATTATGGAGAGGAAATACCTCGAGGCCATCGCGCCGATTATCAAAGAGCGCGGCCTCATAGTGCTGTCCGACGAAATTTACAGCGAGCTTACCTACGGCAACGAACGCCACGTTTCGATTGCCGAGCTCGACGGCATGCGCGAACTCACCATTCTTCTGAACGGCTTCTCCAAGGCGTTCGCGATGACGGGCTGGCGCGTCGGCTATGCCTGCGCTCCTAAGGAGCTGCTCGCCGTCATGAGAAAAATCCATCAATACTGCATAATGTGCGCACCCACGGCAAGCCAATACACCGCGCTGGCCGCGCTGACCGAGAGCTTCAAGAACAATTTCGCCGAGGTCAAAGAGATGTGCGCGAAATACGACGAGCGCCGCCGTTACTTAGTCGACCGACTCAACGCGATAGGGCTAAGCTGCTTCGAGCCCAAGGGCGCATTCTACGCCTTCCCTTCCGTCGCTTCCACCGGCCTCACCGGCGAGCAGTTTGCCGAAAAGCTCCTTTTCGCCAAGAAAGTCGCCGTCGTTCCCGGCTCGGCATTCGGCGCCAGCGGCAAGAATTTCGTCCGCATAAGCTATGCTTACTCCGTCGAGAAAATCAAGACCGCGTTAGACCGCATCGAGGAATTCTTAAAAGAGCTTAAGGCTTAATCAAGCGCAAGACAAAATTTCGAAAAATCCGAATTTTTTATCTGAATTGAAACTTAAAATGACCATTACAAATAACAAGGCAAAAAAACGCGGCAGAACTGCCGCGTTTTTTAATTTTGTGAATGAAACTAAACCGTTAATGAGTTTTTTGAATCAAGAACAAAGTTTTAATTATCAGCAAAAATTTTACTTAGGACGCGGGCGGCTTCTCCTGCGTCTTTGGCGTAGAGAACGCCGCGCTCCTTGGCGTAGGCCTCGCTGACGACGGCGCCGCCCACTATTATGACGACGTCGGGGTAGCTTTCACGGATTTTTAAAATCGTCTCCGACATGTTGTCGAGCGTCGTCGTCATGAGTGCGGAAAGCCCCACCACCTTGGCGTCCGTGCGAGCTAATTCTTCCAAAACAATAGGATAGTCGACGCTCTTTCCCAAATCCTTAATTTCAAATCCGTAGTTTTCGAGCACCGCTTTCACTATATTTTTGCCTATGTCGTGGACGTCGCCCTTGACAGTCAGAATCAGCATCGGAACGCCGAGTTTACGGTCACTTGCGGGCATTAACGGCTTTACAATGTCGAGCACCGCCTTTGCCGCCTCGCTGCCCGCAATCAGCTGGGGAAGAAAAACCCGTTTTTGGTCATAGAGCTCGCCCAGTGTTTTGAGCGCGGGAATTATCTCGTTTTCGATGATGCTCAAGGCGTTTTCGGCGTTCGCCCGGGCCTTTGCTATTGCCGCGCCTTCGCGCTTGAGTCCTTTTATTATGGCGCCCGAAATACTGCTTTCTTCGGCTAGAGCTTCGCGCGGCTTCGTTTCGCCGGCATGTTTAGCGATAAAGTTTGCCGCGTTTTCGTCCTCGTTCCCGAGAACGGCGAGGGCGTCAAGGTTTATCTCGGGCTTGACGGCGGGATTGACGATGGCAAGCGTAAGGCCGCGCTTGAGAGCAAGCGCATAGAATGTCGCATTGATAAGCTCGCGCGCCGGCAGCCCGAAAGAGATGTTTGAAAGCCCCAAACAGGTCATAAAGCCTCGTTTGGAAAACTCCGCCACAGTGTCAAGAGTGATTTTGGCGTTGTCACCCGACACGCTCTGCGCCATGGTCAGACCGTCGAAAATAAGTTTACCGCGGCTGACACCGCAGTTTTCGGCCGCCTCAACAATTTTCTCGGCGAGTTCTAATCTTCCCTCCGCCGTTTGAGGTATGCCGTTTTCGTCCAGAGGAAGGCAGATAACGTAGCAGCCGTATTTCTTGGCGACGGGCAGCACGGCGTTTAAGCTTTTTTCCTCCGCCGTTACGGAATTGATTATGGGAACGCCCGCTACCATTCGAACGGCGGCGCAAAGAGCCTCGGCGCGCGAGGTGTCGATTTGAAGCGGGGCGGGGGTAAGCCCCTGAACTTTTTTAACAACGGCCACCAGTGCGGCTTTTTCGTCAATACCGGCGGCTCCCACATTGATATCAAGAATCCCGGCGCCCGCCGCCGTCTGCTCGAGGCAAAGATTCAGCACAAAATCGTCGTCGCCCGAGATAAGCGCTTGCTTAAGTCGTGGCTTGCCGGTGGGATTGACGCGCTCGCCTACCACGGTGCCCGCCTTGAGCTCGACGACTGCCGAAGAAGAACACACCGCGGGTTTATCATACCGGAATTTTTTTACCTCGAATTTTTCGGTTGCTTTAATAAGCTTTTTAATATATTCGGGCGTTGTGCCGCAGCAGCCGCCCAAGGCGAAAAGGCCTGAATCTGCAAGCTCGGCCATCGATGCGGCAAACTCGTCGGGCGAAAGGTCGTAAACTGTTTTGCCGTTCTCGTATCGCGGCATGCCGGCATTGGGCTGGGCGAAGACGGGCAAATTGGTGTGGAGCGTTATTTCCTTGACTGCGTTAAAGAGCGCGCTCGGCCCGCCGCCGCAGTTGACGCCCACCGCGCCCGCGCCCCACGCCTCGGCAGCCACGGCAAATGCGGCCGCGCGCGTGCCCGAGAAAGTGCGGCCGTCCTCGAGAAAGGCCATGCTGCACCAAATGGGGTAAGAGGTGTTTTCGGAAAAAGCGAGAAAAGCCGCTTTAAGCTCCGCTAAATCGGTGAAGGTTTCCAACAGCACGAAATCGACGTCGAGCCCATTTATGATTTTAGCCTGCTCGCAGAAAATCGAATAAGCTTCCTCAAAACTAAGCTCGCCAAAAGGCTCGAGCAGCGCGCCCGTAGGCCCGCAGTCGTAGGCGACCCTCGCGCCGGATTTCTTTGCCTCGATTTTGGCAAGCTCGAGCGCGGCGGGTATGATGCGCGCGTAGTCTTGGGTTTTTAACCGATTGGCGGAGAACGTGGCGGCGCTGACAATGCCCGCGCCCGCCTCCAAATATTCGCGGTGAATGCGGCGGACTTCGTCGGGGAACTTTAGCGCGACATCGGGCGAGGCCTCTATGCCGCGCGCCATCAGCAGGCTGCCGAAGCCGCCGTCTAAATAAATTCTTTTTCTTAAATCAATCGCTTTCATTACAACAGAGAGTTTATCTATATATTTTTATAGTTTAAACACGCATTTTCGTTATTTGGGTGTTAAATTAGTCAGAATTTTTTGCTTTTTAGCTAATATCATTACTGTTTATCGGAAAACAATGGCAGCACGGCGGTAACAGTTTTTTGCGGCGTCAGCATGAATTCGTCGTTTAGATATAAGCCCAGCCGCGCCGACAGCCCGAAGGCCGACATAAAATCCCTTTGCTTATCTAGCGAAAAGTCTCCGAAGCCGGGGCTTATCCGCATGCCCGCGCGGTAAATTTTTAGCTTACTCAGCTCCGATGCCTGCAACTCCTCAACGGCTTGCTCGGCGGTTGCCGAAAGCACTGCGTCCATGACGGTGCCGGAAAGCGCGCCCTCGGCGAAAGCTTGCTTAATATAGATTTCGGCGTCAAAGCCTAGCGTCACGGCCATAAAGAGCGCGGCGGCGGCGCCCGAAAACACACGCTTTACCAGCCGTCCTTCCAGCTTGAAAAAGTCGGTAATTATCCCATCTTCCCTGGCTTCGGCTTGTGAAAACGCCGAAAAAGTGCGCGGAGAAAGTTTCCTTGCCTGCTTTAAGGCGTTCTCAATCATATCGTCGAGAAAAGCCGACTTTTCCGATCTTAAATATTTATAGACTTCGGCGTAAAAATCCATCTTTGCTAAAATTTAAATAAATGCTCGGCGTTGGATTTGATGTATTCGGCTGTCCTTGGGTTGTTCATGACATAGAGGTGAATGCCTTTGACGCCGAAGGCGATGAGCTCGGAAATCTGCTCTAGGGCGAAGTTCAAGCCCGCCTGCCTGAGCGCCTCGGCGCTGTCCGAAAAGCGCTCGATTTGCCTCGCTAGCCGCGGCGGGATTTTAACGCCCGACACCGCGACTATGCCTTTCAGTTGCTTAATGTTGGTTATCGGCATAATGCCCGCCTCGATGAGCGCATCAATGCCAGAGGCCTCGGCGGAGTCGAGAAGACGGAAAAAAACGTCGTTGTCGAAGAAAAGCTGGCTGATAAAATGCTTTACGCCGAGGGAGGCTTTTTTTCGCAATACCTCGAAATCCTCTTTTAAGCCGCCGCTTTCGGGATGGCCTTCGGGATAACAGGCTGCCGACACGCTAAAGCCGCCGTAGCAGTTGATAAATTCAATGAGATTAGTAGCGTAATTGAAATCGACGATGTCCAGCCCCGGCCTGCGGTCGCCGCGAAGGGCCAGAATGTTTTTAATGCCTGCCTTGGAAAAAGCCTCGAGTTTTTCTCGGACGCCGTTATAAGTGGCGCCGACGCAGGTCAAGTGCGCCAGCGCGTCCACGCCGTGCTCGCGTTGAATGAGCTCGGCAAGCTCGATGGTGCGGGGCGCGTTGCTGCCGTCGGTGCCGTAGGTCACGCTTATGTAGTCGGGCGCAAGCTTGCCAAACTCGCCGAGCTTTTTTGCGATGGGTTCGATGCTGTCGCCCGCCTTGGGCGGAAACAGCTCGAGCGAAAAAATTATTTTTTTATCTTGATTTTCTAGCATTTTTAATCCTAAGTTTAATATGATTGTAACAGTTTTTTTTTATTTATCCATTAATTTGAACCATTTTTTAAAAAATAGGGGCATACACGCAAATTTTCCGAATATTTTTTCAGAAAAAACCGAAAAGAATATTTTAAACCGATAGACGAATTTCGGTTTTTTTCGAAATTATGTAATGCTCGTTAATCCAAGAAGTAATGCTTATTAATTCATTAAGGATAATATTTTTTTGAGAAGAAGCTTCGTTTTTGGAGTAAAAAAATATAGCGGCCGAAACTCGGCCGCTAAATCCTGCTTTTTTTAAAACTCTGGATTAGTTGAATATATTTTTGAAAGCTTTTCCGAATTTCAAGGAAGGATTCTTGGAAGCGGGGATAGTCACCTTAGCGCCGGTAGCAGGATTGACGCCTATTCTTGCGGCCTTAGTTTTGACTTCAAAAGTTCCGAATCCGACAAGCGTAACCTTGTCGCCGGCCTTCAAAGCCTCGACTATCGCTTCCTCAGCGGCTGCAAAAACTCGACTTACGTCCTTTGCGGCGAGGCCGGATTTGTCGGCGACCGCCTTTATCAATTCTCCTTTGTTCATAAATTGCCTCCTTTATTTTGATATAAGTAATATAACACGCCTGAATTCAATTTTCAACTCTTTTTTTATTATTGACATTTTTTAAATAAAACTATCCATACCCAAAATAAATAAAAACCAATCGAAAGACTAAATATATAAGCTGTCTTTGACTTTTTTTTTATGACGGTTTATAATTGTTAGGTCAACAAAAAATAAAAGGAGTCGACAAATGGTTTTTGAAAAGTTGAGAAAAATAATATCCGAGCAGTTCGGAATTTCGGAAGATAAAGTTACCCTTGCGAGCGATCTCGTCAAAGAAATAGGCGCCGATTCGCTCGATGTCGTCGAAATGCTGATTTCTATCGAGGCCGCATGGAATATAGCGGTGGAGGACGACGCCGTCCGCGGCATGAAGACGGTCGGCGACGTCGTCAAATATATCGAAGCGAACGTTAAATAAGGTTGCAGCGCGAAGCCTTTTAGCCGCGCGCCCCGATTTGAGGCGGTAAACATGAGCGATTGCATTTTTTGTAAAATCATAGACGGCGCAATTCCCGCGCCCAAACTCTATGAGGACGAGAATATGATTATCATTAAAGATATCTCGCCTCAAGCTCCCGTTCATCTTCTTTTGATAGTCAAAGAGCACTACAAAAATCTTTCGGCGCTTGACGAAAGACGTGCGGAAACACTCGGCAAATGTCTCTTAACACTTTCGTGCATTGCCGAAAAACTGGGGCTTAAAGGGGGCTACCGCATCGTCAGCAACTGCGGAGCCGACGCGCGCCAGAGCGTCATGCACCTTCACATCCACGTTTTAGGCGGCGAGCCGCTCAGCGAAACCATGGCATAAGTTAAACAAAATCAGTTCAATAATAATTTCAAACAAAGAGAAAATATAGGTAAAAAACCTTAGCCCGCCTTTTTGGTGCGGAGGAGAAAATGGAAAATCTTAACGAAATGCTCAAAAAATACGCCGAGCTCGTGATTAAAGTCGGCGTCAACCTGCAAGACAAAGAGGAACTTGTCATAAACGCCGACGTCGAGACGGCGGTGTTCGCGCGCATGCTTGCCGAGGCGGGTTACCGCGGCGGCGCCAAGTGCGTCGATATACTTTGGCGTGACCAGCTTTTCAAGCGTATGCGCGCCGAAAACGAGGAGATTGCCACCCTCACCGACATCCCCGACTGGCTCATAAAATCGCGCGACCATATCGTCGACAGAAAGGCGGCCTATATCGCCATCGTATCCGACGACCCCGAGATTTTCAAAGGGATTGCCGCCGAAAAGCCCGCCGCTATATCCAAGGCGAACAGCATAGCTTTCAAGCGCTTTTATGACGCCTCGATGTCCAACGAAATCAGATGGTGCTTAGTGGCCTATCCCAACACGGTCTGGGCCAAGAAAATCAGCCCCAACCTTACAGAGAAAGAGGCGGTCGACAAGCTTTGGGAGCTTATTTTCAAGACGATGCGCCTCGACGTTTCCGACAGTGTCAAGGCATGGAAAAAGCATCAGGCGCGGCTCAACAAAATCTGCGACATCTTGACTAAAAAGCAGTTTAAGACGCTTAGATATAAAAATTCCTTAGGCACCGATTTTTCGATAGGACTGCCCCAAGGTTACTTTTTCTCGGGCGGGCTGGAAAAGAGCCGCGGCGGCGTCGAGTTTTCCGCCAATATGCCCACCGAGGAAGTTTTCACCGCGCCCGACAGAAAAACGGCGAACGGCAAAGTGGTCGCCAGCATGCCGCTCTTTCACAACGGCAACCGCATCGATAAATTCGGATTCACTTTTGAAAACGGCAAAGTCGTCGACTTCTTCGCCGAGACGGGCTACGACGTCTTGAAGGCGCTCTTGGACACCGACGAAGGCGCTAAATATTTGGGCGAGGTCGCGCTGGTTCAATACGACTCTCCCATTCAAAACCTCAAGACGCTGTTCTACAACACCCTTTTTGACGAAAACGCCAGCTGCCACTTCGCGCTCGGTAAGGCTTATCCCTGTATTGAGGGCAGCGAGAAGATGACGGAGGCGGAGCTCGCCGAGCTCGGCTTGAACGATAGCTTGGAGCACGTCGACTTCATGGTGGGAACGGAAGACCTCTCCATCATAGGCATAGACGCCGAAGGGGAAAAGACGGTCATATTCAAGGACGGAAACTTCGCTATATAGGGAGTTTTCCATTTTATTTTGCTTGCCAATCGGCCGCCGTTGTGCTATTCTTTACTACGCCGTGCCGGTGTGGTGAAATGGCAGACGCGCTGGACTCAAAATCCTGTGGGGGCAACCCCGTGTCGGTTCGAGTCCGACCACCGGCACCATAATAATTTAAACGGCAGAACATCCTGTTCTGCCGTTTATTATATTAAATTGTATGTTGCAATCCTACACCAAGCCATTCACTCCTTGTAAGGATAGCCTTTCAATCAGTTAATCCCGTATAAAACCAAATAATCAAATTGTAATTACTTGCCAAAAATAGCGCATAATATCGGTGAAGCGAGGAACTTATGAAAACCACTTTGAAAAACTGGATAACACGTCACAATTTGCTCACCTTTTATATTTTGGCCTTTCTTTGGTCTTGGTTATGGTGGCTTAGCCTGATTTTCTCCACGCCTCCCGGCGCATTTTTGGCAGGCGACATTCCTCCGGCGTTTTTCGCGCTCGCCCTTCTCGGTGGGCTGGGCCCCAGCATTGCCGGCTTCGTCGTATCCCGCATCCTAGACAAAAACGGGCCGAACGAACTGTTTGCCGGGCTTAAAAAGCCTTTCAGATGGCAATGGATTCTGTTCTCATTATTTCTCGTCCCTGCGTTGACCGTCGTGCAGGCGCTCATTCACGCGCTGTCCGGCCGCGAGGTCACCTACAACTTCACGCCGATGATGCTGGTTATGGGGATAGCGTGGCCGCTCTTTTCAAGTTTTGGCGAGGAGTTCGGCTGGCGCGGATTCGTCCTCCCCAAAATGCTCGGAAAGCGTTCTCCGCTTGTGGTGAGCTTAATTTTAGGCTTCATTTGGGGAATGTGGCACCTGCCCGCCGACTATATTGCCTACAGCGCCTACGGCTGGTGGTTCTTGCCTCTGTTTTTACTTCTCGGGCCCATCAACTTGATGGCGCACAGCGTCATTATGACTTATATTTACAAGAAGACCGGCGGCAACCTCCTTGCCATGGTCATCTACCATTTCACCATCACCATGAGCAGCATACTTTCGCCCTCTTTCTCGTTTGGCAGTTACGGCGACGACGTTTTGAAATCGGCGGTATCGGTCGCCGTCATAGTGGCGGCGGCGGTTGTAATCGCCGTCTTTTCCAAGACTATGGGAGGACGCGGCTTTAAAGCCGTCAAAGAAACGCCGGCCGAAGAAACCGTAATCATCGAAGAGGAAACGAATTCTTAAGCGGATTCGTAAAATTACACCGCAGAAAAATCTCCGAAACGGAGATTTTTTTATGCTTAAAATTATTCGGTTTTTCTTAAGGCTAATTTAACAAATAATATAGCTCAGCAACTCGTCAAAATCATCAAACAAAAAATGCGCGCGCCGATGGTTTTTGGCGTCGCCTGTCGCGGCGGCGAAAAAGCCGCCGCGGATTGCCGCCTCGATGCCCGAAACGGCGTCTTCGACGACAAGCGAATTTTTGGGGGACACCTCGAGAAATTCCGCCGCCTTCAAAAACACTTCGGGATCGGGTTTGGAGTTTTTTATGTTATTACCGTCCGATACGGCGTCGAAATAACTTAATAGGCCGATCTTTTCAATAATGAATCGGGCGTTTTTGCTCGAAGAGCCGACGGCAAGCAGGAGCTTAGCCGCTTTGAGCTTTTTCAGCACGTCCGGCACTTTAGGCTCAACGTCTTTGGGCGTCATGGTTTCGAGATAGCTTCGAAATAAACTGTTTTTTTTCTCGGCGAGCGCAAGCTTTTCGGCGTTTGACAGAGTCGGGCCTGCGTAACGCTCCAATATAATTTCCAAGCTTTCCATTCGGCTCACGCCGCGAAGGCGCATATTTATGGTTTCGTCAAAATATGCGCCGAGCTCGTCCGCCGTCGCTTTCCATGCAAAATAGTGAAATCTGTCGGTGTGGACCAAAACGCCGTCGAGGTCGAATATTACCGCTTTAAATTTAGCCAAGTTTTTTACCTTTCTTTGCGCTGATTTTTTTTATTTTTTTTCTTCATTTTTTATACCTGCCTCGTTCAGAGAAAATTCGAGTCTGTCTTTGAGCGTAACGGTTTTTCCGTAAACTTTTATTTCGATTTCGCCGCCGTGCCGTTCGAACACCGCCTTGCCGCCGCCCACTCTGACCGTTACCGCGCCGCCGCCTATAAGCACGCGGAAGGAGTAGCTTTTCCAAATGTCGGGGATGGTGGGACTGAAGGAAATGATTTCGCCGTCGCTACGCATGCCGCCGAAGCCGTAGACGATGTTGAGCCAGGCCGCTGCGATGCTGGTGGTGTGCAGCCCTTCCGATGTGTTTTTGTTGTAGTCGTCCAAATCCATCCGCGTGGCGAAAGCGAAAAAGCCGACGGCTTCCCCGAGTTTGCCGAGCTCGGCGGCGAGAATGGAGTGCACCGAGGGAGAAAGCGAGGATTCGTGAATGGTGCGCGGCTCGTAAAATTCGTAATTTCTTAGCTTTTCTTCAAACGTAAAATCGCCGTTATAAAGCAGCATGAACATCAAGACATCGGGCTGCTTTATCATGTCGTTTCTATAGATTCGGTCGTAGCTCCAATGATAGTAGAGGGGAAAATCGGTCTCGGGAATGTTTTTAACCTCGATGTGCGGTAAATCGAAATAGCCGGCGTGCTGCTCGAAGAGTTTTGTTTTTTCGTCGTATAAAATCACCATGGCGTCTGCCGCGCGCTTTATTTCCTCTGCTTTCTTTGGGCTAAAATCCAGCCTCTCTACTAGTGCGGCATATTCGGCGGGGTAGCGCTCGCGCACCTTTGCCGCCGCTTCAAGCGTAAAGAGGAAGGTCTTTTTTGCCATAAAGTTAGTGTAGGCGTTGTGGTTGACCATCATTTGAAACTCGTCGGGGCTCATGACGCAGTAAAACCCAAAACCGCTGCCCGCCGCGTTGTAGTCGCCCCGGGAATGAAGAAACCTGCTTGTCTCAATGAGCATTTCCAGGCCGTAGTCGCGGAGAAAATCGATATCTTTTGTCACATTAACATAGTGCCATATGCCGTAGGCGACGCCCGTGGATGGCTGGAGCTGGAGCGAGGCGTGCTGCCAAAGGTCGCAGGCTTCGTCGCCCGACAACGTTGCTATCGGAAAGCAGGCGCCCTTGCAGTCGAGCTCGCGCGCCCGCCTTTTGGCGTTTTCGAGGGTATGATAGCGAAAGAGGAGCAAATCTTTCGCCGCTCGGGGGTTGTTGAAAAGGAAATAAGGGAGGCAATAAGTTTCGGTGTCCCAAAAGGCGTGGCCGCTGTAGGCCTCGCCCGTAAGCCCTTTGGCGCCTACGTTGTTTTTAGGGTCAAAGCCGTGATAAGTCTGCTGAAGCTGGAAGATGCAAAACCTAATTCCCTGCTGATTTTCGGCGTCGCCCTCGATTTCGATGTCGCTTTCACTCCAAAACTTGCGCCAATAGCTTTCGGCTTTCTCGGCGGCTTTTTCGTATCCCTCGGCCTTAGACTCGGCGCACTTCTTTAGCGCTAGGCTCAGCGAATCACCTTGAGGCGTTCTTTCGGCGATATTTACCACAAACTTTTTAAAAACGGCGGTTTCGCCTGCCTTTAATTCGAGCGAAAAGACCTTGCCCGCTTCTTTGCCCTCGCAAAAATCCCGACAGGCGCAGGCTTCGGGGGCTTCGACCGCCATAGCCGAAGTCACCCGCTGGCGCGTCGAAAGAGTGCGGGCGGTAATGGCGCAACCGTCATCACCAAAACGGCTTTGGGCGCCCTCGAAATAACACTCCTTGCCCCAATGCAGGACGTTAAAATCGAGCGACATAATGATTTCGGCGTGGATGTCGCAGTCGGCGCCGATTTCAACCGTTTGAAATGCGCGAGCGGGCTCATCCATCGAAAGGAACCTCGAAAGCTTTAAGTTGACCTTGCCTTTTTCTGTGTTTACGGTATATCCGCGCGTATAAACGCCTGTTCTGAAGTCGAGATTTCGGTAAAAATCCGATACAACATTCAAAGTGGCGTCAACCGGCTCGCCCTCGATTATTACTTTGGTCTTGAGCCAGTTGACCGAGTTGACCATAAAGTGGCCGCGCTTGACAATCCCTTTATAGGCGGTTTCGTTGATTTTCTTGTGGTTTTCGTAAATTCCGTTGAAATAGCAGCCAATCAGGCTGTCGGCGCCCGCCGGGCACTCTTCCATAAATCCGCGCACGCCCGAGTATTCGTTGGCGAGCGAAAACAGCGATTCCGAAACGCGGTTTTTCTCGCGGTGGAATCCGTTTTCGCGTATGCCCCAGTCCCAAACCTCTAAATATTTATCCGCACTTTTCCCCATTTTTTGCCTTGAATGCTTTTGTGTTCTTTCTTAGTTTAGTTCTTGAAATGCTTTGGCGCTTTTCATTTTAATTCTGTTTTGCTTGAATGGTTTCGACATTCTCTCTTGTTTTTATCCTTAATGCTGTTAGCATATTTTTCGGTCGTCTTGCTTTTTTAGCTCACAAAGGGCAGTTTAAGTAATAATTATGTCTTTATAAAATATTGATTTTGTTAATAAGTGTTTTTATATAGAGCATTCAATCCTTTAAGCCGGCGGTGGCGACGCTTCCCGTTATTCTTCGCTGGAAGAAAATAAAGAGCAAAATTTGCGGCAGTATCGAAATCGTCAAAACCATGAGAAGCTTGTCGGGGCCGAAGCCGGTTATCGTGCCCATCGTCGCTTGAATGTTGTAGATTTTAACCATGACAGTCATCATTTTGTCATCCATCAAGATGAGGTAAGGAAGCAAAAAATCCGACCATGCCGCCGTCATGGTGAAAATCGACACCACGCCGACAACGGGCTTGGAAAGAGGCAGCACTATCTTGAAAAAAATTTCGGCGTCGGATGCGCCGTCGATTCGGGCCGCCTCGAACAACGCCTTAGGAAGCAACTCGAAATAGCTTTTAAACATAATGAGATAAAACGCGTTGGCGCCGAAAACGAACCAGAGCGGCAAGAAGCTGTTGATAAAGCCCAAATCGACTATGCTCTTATAGAGGGGCACTATGCTGGTAATGGCGGGAATCATGTAGCCCGCGAGCACGAGAGCGTAAAAAAACCTCCAGCCCTTGGGCTTTATGACGGCGAAGGCGTAGGCCAAAAGGCCGTTGAAAACCACCGAACTCGCGACGGCGCCCACCGCAACGATAAAAGTGTTCGAATAGTATTTTCCGAAATCGAGCATCCGCCACACTTCGCCCAATTTTTTTAGGTCGAAGCTATCCGGCCAGAAAGAATACGGCACCGATTCGAGCTCGGCGGCGTCTTTGAAGCTTGAAACAAACAGCCAGAGCGGCGGCAACAGCACGGTGAGAACGGCAATAAAAAGCGTTAGAAGTATGAGAGTGTAGACCAGCTTGAAAATCGGCCTCTTATAGTCGGAATAATTCAAAACGCCCGTCGTTTTTTCTTTCAGTCGGTGGCCGCTTCGCTTTATTCTATCGGGCAGGCTTCGGTAGCCCTTGAACTTTGCCTTTACGCGCCCGAAAAAGTTCAATATGATAGTTTTCAACGCTTCGCCCTCCGCGGCCTGAAAGGTCTGATTAAATCCTTGTCACGCCTTGCCGAAAGCCTAAGGTAAACCACCGTCAGCGCGATTATGATAAACGATAAAATGACGCCCACCGCCGCGCTCGCCGAGGCATCGAATTTTTGAAAGGCGTATTGATAGCTGAGGAGCAGAAGCGAAACCGAGGCGCCGTTGGGGCCGCCGCCCTTAGTCATAACCAGCGGCTCGTAGAAAACCTGAAAAACCGATATAATCTGCAGAATGAAAAGCATCCGAACGGTGGGGCGAAGATGGGGTAATGTTATATGCCGCATTCTCTGCCAGGCGTTTGCACCGTCGATTCGGGCCGCCTCGTATTGGGCGGTGTCGACATTTTGAAGCGCCGAAAGATATATTAGCGCCGTCGCGCCCATGCCCCGCCACGTCATAGTGAGCACGATGAGGGGAATGGACGCTTTGGGATTGTCCAAAAACTTAAACGGCCCCAGCCTGAATATGCGCGCGGCGGCGTTCAGCACGGCGCCCGGGTTGGGATTGAAAAGATAAGACCACATGATGACGACGGCTATTCCCGAAATGATGGAGGGAAAATAGAGCCCGATTCTAAACAAACTCTTGAAATGCACAACTTCACTCAATAGCAACCCTAAAAAAATCGGAATAATAAAACCGATCGCAAGCGAATAGAGAACATATTTAAAGGTGTTCTTGAAAGCTTGGATGAAAATGGGGTCGCCGAAGACTCGGACGTAGTTGGCAAAGCCGACAAACTCCGCTCTTTCAAAACCAACCGTGCGGTAAAAGGACAGCGAGATGTTTTGAACAAGCGGCGCCCAGACAAAAAATGAAAAAAGCGCGACACCCGGCAGCATTATAAGCCAGCCCGCCAAATTCTTTTTAATAAATATTTTGGCGCGGTAAGAAATTGAGGAACGGTCCACAACTTTTTCGGGTTTTTTTACCGATTTTTCCTTCTTCATCAAAATCAATTTCATATTACTGAAATATCTTGCTCAACTTCGTTTATTTGCACAATCAGGCTTTGTCGAGCGCTTTCGGTTAATTAAAATATTGTTTTTGCAATTTTTGCATTTCATAAATCAAGAAAACAATTGTCTGTTTGTTGCTACTGTTATCTTGAATGATTTGTCATTTGACTTTGCTCATAAAATTTATTTGGAATTGGTTATCGGCCGTTGTCAAAAGATTTGCAGGCACCGCGGTATAGGGATTGGCAAGAACGGCTTGAATGGCGTTGTCCAAAAGCGCATACATGTCCTGCGCAAAATAGGGCTCTTCCGGCTTTTTCATTTCGTCTATCGAATTGAAGAAATCTTGAAAATAATAGAGGTTGACGTTGACGAACTCCTCCTCGAGCGCCCTCGCAATGTTGAGGTAGTCGGAATTTATCCAAGGCTTTATTGTGGGAAGAATGGGCATTCCCTTTGCTTGCGCCACGGTGTGGCCCGTCCGCATCGCCGACACCGATATCTCGTCGGTTTCGGGCGAGCGTCCCATATATTTCAAAAACCTGAGTGCGCCTTCCACCTGTTCGTCGCTCGCTTTAGCCGAAAAAACGAAGGGCGTGCCGCCGTAAAGCGAATAGCGGTGGACGCCGTCACCGGTGGGCATGGGCACGAATGCGATGTTATCCTTGTCGAAATTGAAATTGGTGACGGGAAGCGCGATAACGTCGCTGCCGGCAAACGCCATCGCGACTTGGCGCGAGCCTATTTTGTTATACCATTGAGCATAGGAAAGGGATGTGTCGGGAGTTATCAGCTCATCCTGCTTCATCCGCTGTATCCACTCGAGGGCGGCGACGGCGCCGGCGTCGTTGAGGTTAGCCGACCAGCTGTTGTCGGAGTTTTTAACCTGCAATGCCGTTGCGCCGAAATTCCACGCCATATTGCTGAACTGCCAGCCGCCGTTTTTGTCGGCGGACAAAATGACTATGCCGTAGGTGTCGACGTAGTTTTCGGTTATCAGGCGGGAAACATTGTAGATGTCCTCGAAAGTGGTGGGATAGAGCGGCTCGCCGAACTCGTCGTGGAGGACGTAGCTTCCATCGTCGTCTTTGTCGATTACGCCGACGCTGTAAAGCATATCGAGGTTCAAAAACAGCCCCAGCCCGTAGCCGTCACGGGGAACGCCGTAGATTCTGCCGCTGCGGCTGACCGCCGCCTTCATGTCGGCGTCCATCTTATCCGCCCAGCCCAGCATGTTGAGCTTGTCGGTAATATCCTTGATAAATCCGTTGTCGATAAGCTTCTGCGGTTCGGTAAAATAAGTTTGAAAGACTGTGGGCAGCGTGCCCGAAACCGCCTTGGCGACAAAGGTATCGGGGCTGTAGGTGTAGCTGTCGGCGACTATTTCATACTGCGGGTAGTCCTTTTCGAAAGCTTCCTTCCATTTGGTGAACATGGCGACGTCCTGAGCCAGCGAGCTGTCCGGCCACATTCCGATTGAAACCTTGATATTTCCGCCGCCCTTTTTGCAGCCGAAAAAACTAAGCGCAATAAGCATAAAAAGAAGCGTCAGTAAAACTAAAATCGGCTTTTTTTTCATAAATTCTCCTAAACTTATTATGTTTAATAATGTGATAATTATAAAAAATTCCAAGACGCCAAAAAGCCCTCGCGAGCGAGGGCTTTCGGGCTACTTAGGTTTAATCAGCTGATTTCTTCTTCGCGTCTTTTTTTCAGCTTTTTGATAAGGAAATAGATGCCGACTCCGATTGCTGCCGCCGCGACTGCCGAGCCCACCGCAATTCCTACAATGGCGCCTGTCGTGAGCTTATTTTTGGCAGGCTTTCCGCCGCCGTCGCCATCAGGCGCGGCCGTCACGGTGATTTGACGCACGGCGGGCACCGCTTCGTTGCCTGCCTCGTCGGCGGCGTTGACGGTGACGGTGTAGACTCCCGCCGAGGCCACGAAGGTGTTGCCGGTGAGATTTACCGTTTCGCCATCCAGCGTCACCGATATTGTGACATCAATATTTTCGGGCGCGCTGACGTTGTCGGTCACCACGGGATTTATTGTGATGGTGTCGCCCGCTTTGGCTGTTTCGGCAAGCGCCAGCTCGATTATCGGCTTGCCGTTATCGGGAATGCTTTCGGCGATTTGCGCCAGCGAATCCGAAGGTGCCGGCCCGAAGGATGCAAAGCGGATGTTGCCGAAGGTCAGCGTGCCGCCGACGTCGGTGCCTCCCGTGTGGATGTGGAAGCCGGTGACGGCGGCCGCGTCGATGCCCGAAGCGGCAAGGTCGATGACGAAGGTCTTTTTAGTGGTTCCGATGGCGTTCAAGGACTCGCCGAAGCGTCCTTTCAGCGTGCCCGCTTCATTTTCCGAAAACCATTTGACGCCGAGCGCGGCTGGCGGCGTGCCCGCGCCGATAAACTCAAATCTCAGCGTATCGAGGGAAGCTCCGCCGCCGCCCGTGATGTCAAGTAGGAGATATTGATAGCCCGCGGGGTTGGCTGCGGGAACAAAGGTGAAATATTGATAGCCGGGCGCGGTGGGCGTGAAAGTGGTTTCATCAAAAGCGACTGCCGTTTGGGCATAAGGTTTTTCGTCGTAATATTTTATGCTTTCAATAGTTATTTGCCCGCCGATTTCCGACAGCGCGCCGCCGTGGAAGTGCATGCTTTCAAAAGCTAAGTTGTCAAGGCCGCTCGCCATAAGGTCGATGACGATGCTTGCGGTATCCGTAAAGTCGGTGGCAAGCGCCGCGCCCTTTATGCCGCGGAATCGGGATTCGTTGTCGCCGAAATAGAAAGTGCCTACGTCGACAAACTCAACCCGCACCGTTTCCAAAGATATTGCGCCGTCGGCCGAGAGCTCCAGCTTCATATAGCGCTGCGAGTTTACGTTGGGAGCGTAGACGAAGCCGAGATAGTTGTAGCCCGTTTCCGCGGGCGCGTTGAGCTCTATCGGGAACTCGCCCGTCACCGTCTCGTCCTCGAACTCGGCTCCGACGTAAGCGTTGGCAAAGAATATCTCGTCAATCAAGAGCTTGCCTGCGCCCGAATAATAAAAATCCATTGTCGCGACGCCCGTCGGGGGCACGTCGAGCCCGCTTTCGGCGATGTCGATTATGAGATACTTAAATCCCGCCGCGTTGGTAAAGGGGTAATCCGCCGCGCTCAAGGCGGGAATGGGCAGGCCTGCCGCGCTCAAAAGCTGGTTTTGGTTGAAATATTTGAGGTTGACGCCCGTGCCCATCCTAAAGCCGTCGAGTGTGGCGCCGTCAATGCCCTTGACCTTCATGACGATATAGGCGTAAGAGGTGTTGGGCGTGTTGGTTTCGCACTTGAAGTTGATATAGTCGTCGCCGAGGTCAGTCGCATCGAAAACCAGCATGCCGTTTTCTATTCTCACCTTGCCGCCGTTTCTATAGGACAACCGATACTGCATGCCGGCCTGTGCCGCCTCGGGCTTGGCCGCCATCTCGTCGTAATTGTCGGTAAATCCCGATTGCGAAACGCTGAAATCGTCAAAAAGCTGGATGTCGGTGCCGTCGAGATTGGGAAGCTTGCCCACGACGTCCTGAGTCAGGCTTGTAAAGAATACTCGCCTGAGCGTCACAGAGCCCGAGTTTAGCGCGAGCTTGACGCCGCTGATTTCTCCGGCAAGGGGCATGACTTTGGCGTAGGTCGCGGGTGTGCCGAAAGTCGTGCCGTCGGCGGTGGTCGATACGGTCAGGTTTTCGGTGTCGCCGTCGGCTTCGATGACAACATAGTCGAAATCACCCGATTTTTTGGCCTCGTTGACTATGGTGACTTCGCCGCCGTCCGAGAGCGTCAGCGTCCTTTTAGTCACTACGCCCGTCGCGCTGCCGCACCACCAAGTGTCGGGATTGGCGGCTTTGGCGGTCGCGAACACGTCGTCGCCGCCGATAAAGCTGTTGAGCATCGTCCTTTCGGCGGGGCTTGCGTCTTCGTTATCGGTGGTGAAGTAAATCGAGTCGATTTCGATTTTGCCCTCGGCGTCTGCCGCGCTCATTAAGTGGATGCCGAGCAAAAGCCCCGAATTGACCTTAACCTCGGAAGGGGTGTCGTCGGGATTGAGGTATACTTCGCTGTCCTCATAGCTGTTGGCGAAGTTGATGATATATTTCTGATACTCCGCGGTAAGCTCGGGAAGCGCATCCAAAACGGGATCGGCAAGCGCGTCAAACGTCTTGGTATAGACTTTGTAATTGTCGTTCCGCCGCGTGCCTAGTACGAGCTCGGAAAGCTTTCCGCTTAAATCCGACGACTTCATGACGATGACGAGGTTGCCGCGCGAGGCGGTATCTCCGGGCAGCGCCTGCTTATATATCGCGTCGTCGGGCGTAGTCGTTTCCTCGCCGTATTCGACCGCAAGATAGGCCTTGCCGGAATCGGCCACGTTTTCATTGACAGTTACGCCGGTGCCGAGGTCGGCACGGTCGAAGTCCTCAAATACCATGTCGTATTTGGGGTTGAACACCCGCTCCAACGGTTCGTTCTGCGCCGAAGCGAGGCCGGCTGCGCACGACGCCATCGTTAAAATAACGAGAAAGGCGGCGAGAAGCATTGAGCCTTTTTTGATTTTTTCCATATTGAAATATCCTCCTAATTATTCTCCGTAAACATATATTTCGGACAGCTGTGCGCCGTATCCGCCGAGAGAGGTGTTTTCCGACCAAACCAGCTTGACATACCGGGCCTCGGCCGCACCCGCTACCGCAAGCGATATTTTGTTGCCCGTCATGGGGTCGAAAAGGTAGCTTGCCGCGGCAAAGAGCGTGGTGAAGTCGGTGCCGTTTTGGGAAATTTGTATTTCGATTGTTTGATAGCGCGGCTCCCAGGTAAGCAGGGCGGGC
>Ga0116147_1000623_pt1 | contig 41328 bp, 25 predicted proteins | sample AD_JPNHG3_MetaG_FD_89749 | JGI IMG/M metagenome (GOLD analysis project Ga0116147, IMG submission 89749) | Active sludge microbial communities of municipal wastewater-treating anaerobic digesters from Japan - AD_JPNHG3_MetaG | ecosystem: Engineered > Bioreactor > Anaerobic > Digestate | place...
CTATACAGCCTGCCTGGGTCTGTACTCCTTCCAGGGTGGCAATTTCAGGGCTTGTGATGGTTCCCGCTGCACTTGAGTTTGTAAGAGCTGAACCATAGACCAATGCATCAACCACCACCATGCCTCCGGCATCCGTAAGTGCAATTGAACCGGCAGTTGCCGACAGGGGCATTCCGTACCACTGGTCAGGATTGACTGATCCAGGGAAGGCTGATGATTTACCGGATAAGTCCAGTACCGGTGTTCCGGCTTCGTGATCCCTTTCCAGCGGCCTGTTCAGAGTGATTCCGCTTCCCATTGCCTGGACTGCATCTCCGCTTTTGTGCTCAAATCGTGTTGCGGGGGCAAAGCTGATGCCAGTGCCCGGGTCTGAGACATCTTCCGCCGGCATATGGTCGAACCTGAGCGGTTCTGCAAGTTCCACCTCACCGGCTGCCCTGCCGCCGCCTGGTGCGGCTTCAAAACCGCCCCTGACGGGAGCATCCACCACCGTGATCAGCCTTTTGATTACTGCCTTTTCCATCCTTGATCCTGTTCCGATTGTCAGAATGTCTCCCTCCGTCATATTAAAATTGGCCGCCACTTTAATAACTGTCTGACCCGCTTTTGCTTCTTCAGCCAGTGTTGTAAGAGTCGAGGCCTTACCCACAGCCGTTACAGTTGCCTCCTCATAGCTGCCTCCGGGGTCTATGCCTATCTTTTGACCGACTTCAAAACCGGCAGCGTTTATGACCGGAAGATTGGTCGAGCCGGCAGGAATTGTCAGCCAGGGTCCTGTGGAAACAGGCACAAATATTGCCGTCATGGGTGAAGCGGCAGTCCCTGCTTTCGCGATTGTCCGTATTTCGCCCCCAATATCTATCTGCTGGCCGGCTTTAAGGCCGCTGGTATTTATTACATTAATTATGGTTGTTCCCCGGCCGGCCCTCGCTGCAAGACCCGAACGTGCAAGTCCGAGCAGATAGAACCCCTTTGAGGATATTTTTGTACCCTCAGGTAATACTGCCATCTTTACAGGAGCCCATTCGCTCCTGGTATTTATCAGCGACCAGCCTGACACATCTATGTCTTCTTCCGAATCATTATAAAGCTCAACAAACTGACCGGAAGGATCAGAGATGTTTCCGGGCCGGAATTCATTTATCTTAACCTGAGGTGCATTTCGGATTCTCTGTCTGGTTGTTTCTGTCCCGGCCCTCCATTGGGCCTTTCCTTCAATCCAGCCTGCTGCCGTTGTTTCAGGGGAAGTAATTTTAAATGTAGTTTTTACACTTTCTCCCCGTGCTATTTTGTTTCTGAAGGTAACCGAAGGGAGCTGAGAGCCCGATTCAGTTGCAGCCCAGCCTTCCGGGATGTTAATGCTTAATGTTAAATCAGAGATTGCGGCACCGGTGGTATTGTTAAAAGTCAGTGTAACTTCCTGTGAAGATCCGGGAGTGAAAGTAATTAAACGGGAGAGCTCAAGCCTTTGCACATCATAACCTGCAGCAACAATGTTTTTCTGTACTGCATTGAGGGTGGCTTCGTCGGGATACCCGGTTGTCATCACTCCTTCATAGAAGGTGCCTGATGATCCGTTGCCGTTGTCGCCGCCGTTACCCAGCTGTACGGCGCCTTTCCTGTGCATCGGGTAGTAAAAGTCATTATCAAGGGAGTGAGGGCGTATTCCCTTGTAGAAGGTCTGCAGTCCCCCCTTCTGTGCATTGCCACCGTGAATTTCCCACTGGTTTCCGCCGCCGCCGTTTACCATACCGGTTACAAAGCGCCAGGAGTCGATTGTTGGATTTGCAGCATTCTCTTTGGGATCATAGCCGGAGAATAGTCCCGCCTCCATATCTGACATTATCCATGGACCGGGGCCGCTGCCTTTTCCCCAGGCTGTGGCAGTGCCGAAGTATACGGTTTCCATGGTACCCCTGCCGACAGCCCGGCTGTTGGTAGATGTATTGCCGTAGTTGAAACAGCAGCCATGGTCGTAGTGGGTACCGTCGAAAACCATGTATACACCCTGTGGCTCGTCGTTTATAGCCAGGCCTTTGGCATTGTTGTTACGGAAGCCCATTCCGGGCATTATGAAGACGCCGTAAGCCTTATGCCCCATAATTGTTATGGGTGCCATATCGGCAATGGGAAGTGTGTTGAATCCTCCCTTTGCAGGGCCCCTGAAGGTTCCGGGAGGTGCCTGGAAAAGGTGGTTGCCGTTGCCTGACTGATCGTAAATTATTGTGATCAGGCATATTGTGCCGTCACAGAACGCATCCTGGGCAGCAGCATCGGCATACCCTCCCCTGTCTCCCTTTTGTGGTGCAGCAACTCCTATATCGAGTGTTTTGCCATCCGACTGGCGCATTACCTGGTAAAGAGGTCCGTTGTATGAAGCATACAGGGCACGGGTAGTGCTATGGGCTGTTACGCAGGGGAAGCCCCCGGATGTATAAATATCACATGGCCCTTCCGGCCGGCCTGAAGCAACCTTGCAGCCGGTGCCTGCCATTACAAGCACCATAATCAGGGTTACAGGCAGCACAAGCGCCATTGACAGAATGATTAAAAAATGGTTTTTCCTGTTCATGTCGGGTCAGTTAGAGTTATTTCAGTGAGATAAAATAATTGGGGTACATAATTAGTCGGGGTTTGACAGCTTCCTGAATAATCCGGCATCAAATTCCTCCAGTCCGTATATGCCACGAAGGTGATTGGTTGTTACCCATGGCAGCCAGAAGCGGTGGCCGCCGACACCCCTTCCCGATCCTCCGGGGCCCATCCGCCATCCTTCCTGCTGCCAGCCCGGACCTCTCAGGTCATAAAGCCGCCCCGGTATTGCAACCATCGATTTTGTATCGTGCAGCAATACCCTTGCAACATCAAGATAATGTTCGTCGCCTGTGTATTTATAAAGCTTCGCATAAGTTGGCACCGACCAGGCCATATACTGGTCTACGCTTCCTGCCACTCTTGCCGTTATTCCCTGAGGGCCTATAGTAGGTACTCCTTTTTTCCAGTGCAGCAAAGAGTCGACAGCATCTTCCGGCATGGGAAGGTTCCATATCCATATCCAGCTCTCCGCAAAATCGGCTGCGACTTTTGCCCTCTCAAGCCAGACGCTATCTTTGGTTGCTTCATAGAGGCTCAGGAAAGCCTCGAGGCTCAGCATTCCGGCCTCCTTATCCGTAATGTTGGGATTGTCGCTTGCCCCCCCGATAAAAAGACCTCTAGTACCCCACTCTTCCCACACATAAGTTGCAGCCCGCAAAGCCGACTGCAGATATTTCTGATCGCCCGTTTCGAGGGTCATTAAAACAAGGAGGCGTACGGGCGCATAGCTTGTTGTGCCCGTGGGTTCGGCAACAACAACGGATCCTCTTTCCCACCGGCGCGGGAAGGAACCGTCCTCCCTTTGCTGGAGAAGCAGCCAGTCGGCATATTTTTTTACCCAGCTAAACCATTCTGGATGATTTCGTCCCAGTGTTCTTTCGCGCTGATAGGCCTGAACCAGGGTCCGCATATCCTCGGTGGCGTTTCTTAACCAGGGTGCCAGCCATTCATGGTCCCATGGTTTTCCCGTGGCAAGATCATAGCCGGTTGCCTGGAGGGGTACACTGTTAAGTGCCCGTATCATTGACATGATAATTTCTGTTCCCTGCTTATACATTTTTTGGCCGCGTTCCGTTTTGTCACGTTCAGCTTCCCTTAATAAAAGGTCGGCACCTTCAAGATTTTTCCCTACAAAACCCATGGCAATCATTGTCCAGTTCCACTGGCGGAGAGCGGTATCCTGTGTCGACATGACGAAAGGAATACCGGTTCGTCCGTCGATGGTGGTAACCTGGCTGGAGAGCTGATCGATAAGCAGCCGGCGCATCTGTTCGACATCGGTGTAGCTGGTTTTAGGATCAAGGGTTTCCCATGCCCATCGCCAGGTGTTTCGTATGACATCGGTGAAAGTTTCATTTGCCCCGAACCTGAAACTTATTTCATATTGATGATTTGTTTCCTCAGCAATGGGATGGTATCGCTTTATCCATCTTGTTTCGGGAGTTGTACCGGTTACCCGGCCAAATGCTGTTGTAACCCCCGGGTATGTAAATCCGAACTCAACCGGTTTCTCCTCACCCTGCCATGCACCGAGAGAGCCAAACCTGAATCTTGGGTCTGTCATTATTCTCTTTGTCAGTTTTGTCTCTTCAACAGTCGATTCTCCCCCCGGGGAAGGATCAAGAATGGCCACCGAGGATCCGTTACTTAACGACAGCGCAAAAAGCGGGGCGGGAAGGATATCTTCCCTCATAATAAAACGTTTTGCCTGATAGTTCAGGGTTCCTCCGGGCGATCTGTCGCCGTCGAAAGTGGGATCTCCGTATAGCGCACCCGGAGCAAGACATTGCACATCTGTCCATGTTACCGAAGGATCAAGCTCAAGTATCACCGAACTGCTGAAACCGCCCGGAGCGTTTCCTTTTACCTCAACCCGGCGACTGACGGTTAAAACCGCCCCGCTCAGACTCCAGTGATCCAGTACACTGAACTCAACTCCTTCTCCGTATTTTACCTTTGCAACAGCATTAATACCCGAACGAGCCTTTTTCACTGAAGAGTACCCGGTTGCAACAGGTTGTATTTTTTCTTCCTCCTGAAGTATCTCCATTATTACCGGATTTGCCTGAGAAATCCCCGGTACATTACCCCCGGCGATATTGATCCCCCAGGAATTATTTCCCGACCTTACAAATGAAATCGTTTCGCCGCCGGACAACCGGCCAAGTTCAATCTTTCCGGAATTGCTGCAGGAGCTTATAAACAATAGCAGAAATCCGCAATACAAAAAAGTTCTTAAACGGGTCATTTTTTATGGTTGTTGGTTAGTGAATCATCGCAAATCCCCCGCTGCAGTTTTTTTCCTTACAGCCTTATCTATTTTCTCACCAGTCTTACATAATAAACCTGACTGGTTGATGCACCGGGTAAAGCACGGAATTTTACTCTGATGTAACTCTTCCCTTTTACCATTGCCGCGGGAATTTCATAAGAGGCCTCCACAAATCTCTCCTGGTTCCATCTGCCTGTATTATCTTCTGAGATCAGTTTTTCATCATCGACATAAATTTCGAACTTCCTTTCGCCTCTCTCGGCTCCCCAGTAACGTACCATAAGTATCAGGTTCGTTTCGGAGTTTGTTGCCAGGCTGTAACTGAAATATCCGCCGTTACGGGCGTTACGCCAGAATTCGTCGAGATAGTTTCCTGTGCCGGAGCCTGCCTGCTCCATTTTATGGTCAGCTTCAGGCTGCTGTTCACCGGGGGCTACAAAGTCAACTGTTCTGCCCTGAAGTTCCATTCTCTCTTTTTCAACAACCGACAACGAATCAAGGTATCGCCGGCTCTTTTCTTCAGTAAGTGTCATCCAGTACATAATATACCTCGAGTCGTGTATCCGGGCAAAAGGTTCGAGTCTTATTTCGGCCGGGTTAATCATTTTAAGGTTCTCCGGAAAAGCAAAGGTCATCTGTTTTCCCTTCTCCGGCACCAGGCTTCCGGCAATTTCTGCAATATTGTCAGTGATCAGTACAGGGGCCTGGTTAACAGGGAGTCTTTTTCCGGAAGCTATATGACCCCAGCGGCTGTCGTCGGCTATGAGTCCTTTAAGGTCCTCCGTGCCCGTTTTTGCGGCAAGCAGGATAGGGCCACGCATAAATGCCACATATTCAGGTACGTTGGGAAGAGGCTCTGTGTAATTGTGCATGGGGAGAGATATCCTGATTCTGTCTCCTTTCTTCCAGGTGCGTGCAATTGCCACATATGACGACGGCCCGGAATTAATTTTAACCGGCCTGTTGTTGACAAATATCCTAAGCTCTCCCGGTCTTACCCATGACGGATACCTTACCATCAGCACAATGTCTGCCTTCCCCTGTGTAATTATGAGGTTTGTCTGCTCTTCATCAGGGAATTTTGTCTCCTGCCTTATTCTGATCCCTTTCTCTCTCCAGTTAACCTCTGAAGCGATAAAAAGATTCAGGAACAAGGAGTCTTCGTTATGAGTATAAATGAACTGATTGTATTTCCCGTGGTTTTCCATTCCGCTTCCCACGCAGCACCACATTGCTTCATTGGGGGCGGAATAGACCCTGTAGTGGCGGGGACGTGCGGGAGTAAAATATACATAACCGCCGTGCTCAGGGTGTTGTGTCGACAAAATATGATTGAAAAGAGTTCTCTCGTAGTAATCCGCATAATTTGCCGAGGGTTTTATCCGGAAAAGTATTTCGGAAAGCCTGAGCATGTTATATGAGTTGCACGATTCGGGTCCTTCAACCTCATTTATAAAATCGATATATGAAGATGCCGGAGGGAAATGTTCTCTTCTGCTGTTTCCTCCGAATGCCAGGGAACGGTTTGTTGTAACCGTCTCCCAGAAAAAGGAACCCGCAAGCCTGAAGGCCTCATTCTGAGAGAACTCGGCAATTCTTGCGAAACCAACAGCTTTAGGCACCTGGGTATTGGCGTGTTTGTTATCGAGATTATCAATTCCGGCAGCCATGGCGTCAAGCAGCATTCTGTGCGAGAACCTTGCAGCGGCAGCCAGGTACTTCTCGTTGCCCGTCATGAGGTATGCGTCGGCAAATATCTCGTTCATCCCCCCGTGCTCGGTGTCAAGCATCGATTCCATTTGTTCATCAGTGAGCTGGGAAGTGATATTTATTCCCCAGTCGCAGAACTTAAGGAAGATTTCCCTGGCGGCTTCATTACCGGTGTACGACCATGCATCCCTTAATCCTGCATATAGTTTATGAACATTATACCACGGAACCCAGGCCGACCTGTAAGCCCTGAAATCGCCTTTCCGGAGGGTGCTCCAGATAACGCTGCTGTTTGGCACTCCGCCTGCATAGCCGACACCCCATCCGGGATTGTTTTTCCCATTCGCCTCCTGGCAGGCCCTGATCTCTTCTATAAAATATTCCATCCGCCTTTTACATTCAGTATTGCCCGTGGCGGCGTAATTCATTGCCAAGGCGGTCAGGTAGTGCCCTCCTATATGCCCGTCGAGCCCCTCCCAGTTTGGATACAGCTTCCCTTTTGGCTGCAGCCCGGCCTCTTTCAGAAAAGGGGCCAGCAACCGGTCAACATCATACTCAAGAAGCACTTTGATATTCAGGTCGCGTGCATGTTTGAACGGACCTTCAAGAAGGGTCACATCAGCCAGGGGAAATTCATTTCTGTACAGTGCCGACTGAGATGTTACACGGGTGCCGATTAAGATCAGACAGGAAAACGCTATAATTGAAAACCGTGCTTTATGCATTTCAAATCAGGCTTTTTATTCCGGGAGAATTATCTCAGCTTTTCATTTTTTCGGCACAGAAGTATTTCTGAACAGGTTGGGAAGAAACCTGTAATATAAGAGGTGTCTCCAGGTGATCAGGTCGTGTGCCCCCCTGGAACCTATGTAATATTCATGATTGACATTCAGTTTAACCAGATCGTTATGCAGTATTTCATGTCGTACACCCGGCCTTGTTTCGTAGGTTCCTGCACCCACGAACAGGTAATCGAGTTTTGAGTTTATGCCGGGTTCTTTAAGGGCGGGGGTCTGGTCAACCGGCAGGGCTGCACTCAGAAGTCCTATTGACGCAAAGAGATCGAGGTTTCTTAAACCCACATACTGGGCATGCCTTCCGCCCATCGACAACCCGCTTATTGCCCGTGCATGTCTGTCTTTTATAACACTGTAGTTGCTTTCCACAAACGGAATTATTACTTCCTTCATTTCCCTTTCAAAAAGCGGAAATGACAGATCCGTATGCTTTGGATTTGAACGATGGACAACCTGATTATTAGGCATAACAATAATCATCGGAACGGCTTTGCCTTCCGCCAGCAGGTTATCCATAATAAAATTTGCCTGGCCATGCATGTACCAGGTCTGGGCTAGATCGCCCGATCCACCAAGGAGATACAAGGTAGGATATTTTTTACTGCTGCTGTAACCGGGGGGCGTATAAATCAGCATATCCCTTACTCCGCCGGTGACAGGAGAATAATAAAAATGGGTTGTTATTGCTCCGTGAGGGACATTTTTGGCATCATAAAATGCAGGGCCGTCGCCATGGACAAACAGCATGCTGAAGGGAGGCATGGCGGCGAAACCGGTAAAACTGTTGTTTGGATCAACAACTTTTACTCCGTCTATTATGAAATAGTAAAGGTAGATATCAGGTACCAGAGGCCCGATCTTAAGTGTCCATATACCGTCATCGCCTTTTGTAAATGGTACCTGTTTGCCGGCTTCATCACCAACAAACATTGTACCCGTAAGCAGTACCTTTGAAACTTCAGGGGCCCTGAGCCTGAAGATTACAGTATGATCGTCGAACACTTCGGGAGAGATAACGTTTGCGGAAAAGGGTACCAGGTTCTCCTTGTTTTTCTGGGGATCCCAGTCAAGGTTAACATGTGCCTGCTGGGCAAAAGAGCTGTAGCTCATCATAACCAGAAAAACAGCCGGAATAAATATTTTTCTCATTGCCAGAATATTAATGGTTTAATCTATTTGTTTGAAGTTTAAGTAAATATAAAATAATTACCCGGATGAACTATTGATGTTCATCCGGTTATTGCTTTCTGCCGGTTCTGTTTATCCTGTACCGCCTATTTATATCCGAGAAGTTTCAGCATCGTTTCCGCATACCTCTTTCCGAATTCCCTGTAGCCTGCAGCGTCAAAATGAAGATTATCCCTTCCGTCGGTGCAGCCGCTTGAAGGAATAACATGCGCGGTCGGTATGGTTTGGGGCAGGGTTGCAATAATTTCATTCATGCTTGCACAAACTCCGCCCTGGTCGGCATGCACCACCTCCCCGGCAAGAAGCGGAACAGATTTTGCCTTTAAATTAAGGTCCTTCAGGAGACTCTCATAAACTTTCTTAACCTTTCTCGTCCAAAGGGTATCGCTGGTGTTTGATTCGCCCTGATGGAGCAGGATCCCTTTTATAACGCCGTCTTTTTGTGCAATCCTGGCCATTTCAACAAGACGTCCGTAAGGATCTCCGTCATACTCCTTGATCATGTTGAGCATCCAGCCCGGAGCCGTTTCAATGTACGATTTATAATTGTCCTTGTCGAAGAGTTCAATCTTGCAGCCTCCCACGGAAACATTAATTACACCCACCCTGATTTTTTTGGGAAGTCTTTCAACCATTGTTCTGCCAAAATAATCGGCCGGCGAAAGGCCTGTCCGGCAACGGCACAAAGGCGGTTTGGCCGTGTACCATTTTCCCTTGACTCTGCCAATGTCGGAACAATTGACTGCCTGCAGAACCTGAAACCGCGGGTCCACAATCGTGTCCTGAGGCTCCGGCCGGGCAGCGCCTTCCATATTCGACTGTCCGAAACAAAGGAAAATGTAAAAGTTTTTATCCTGCGAATAGAGGGATAAACTCAGCATCATCAGTGCTGAAAAAAGAAACAGTTTGCTTTTCATATTGAATAATTTTTAATTACACATTAATCTTTGAAAATCTGCTGAAGTGTTTTTGCGAGGTATTTTTTACAGTTCATCCATGTATGCCCTCCCGTGACGATGTTCTCTTCGGGCTTCAGTCCCTTTTCCCTGAACATTGCAATGTTTTGTTTTACGCTCTCGTAAAGGAAGTCTTCGGTGCCTACGCTTATTGTGAACAGCTTTATCTGCCTGTTCATTGCTGATGCATCAGGATTCCAGTTGGTGAAATTTTTCCTGAATTCTTCTGTAGCGGTATAAGGGGCATACGAGCAGATATACGCAAATTTATCCGGATTTGTAAGTCCGATATTCAGTGTTTGTCCGCCGCCTACCGAAAATCCTGCGACGGCGCGGTTTTTACTGTCGGTATATACGGGGTAATTTGCCTCAACGAAAGGAATAATGTCATTGATTACATCTTTTGTGAAATCCTGCATCGGGCTGGGTCTCACATTACCGTACGGCATTACAATTATCATTGGTCTGGCTTTCCCCTGAGCGATAAGGTTATCGGCTATCAGATTCGCCCTTCCCACCTTTGTCCATGTTTCTTCGGTATCGGATCCGCCGTGAATCAGGTATAAGACGGGATATTTTGTTTTACCGTTTACATCAAATCCCGGAGGGGTATAGATTACAAGTGTTCTGGTCCTTCCCAGTGTTGAGGATTTGTAGTACCTGTAGCTGATATTCCCATGGGGCACATTCTGCATTGAATGAATCAAAGGCTGATCGCCCGGGATATCAACAAGGCTGAATTTAAAACGCTCGTTGGCAAACAACAGTACATTGCCCGGGTCAGCAACCTGGACGCTGTCGACCACAAAGCAGTATGGATAGATATCAGGTTCAACCGGCCCGATAGTCACCGACCATACTCCACCTGCGTCTTTTGTCATAGTCTGTGGTTCGGCGGTCATTTCCGACTTCAGCTTTACCTCCCTTGCATTCGGTGCCCTGAAACGGAATGTAACTGTCTTGTCTTTATGAACCTCGGGAGAAACAAATGGAATAGTTCTTTGCTGGGAAAAAATATTCTGTACTGCCAGGATCACTATTATGGTTGTCAGCCCTCTTAAAGATACTTTTTGAAACATAGCATTACTCTGTTTTAATATTTTTGACTTTATCTGAATAGAAGAGGAGCAGCTTCCGACAGGAAAAGTCTGCAGTTCATCCACGTGTGACCACCGGTTGTAATGAGAGTCCGGGTATTGATGTTTTTTGATTTAAGCAGTTCCATAAAATCGGCCGCCTGCCTGTAGAGGAAATCCTCGTTCCCGACACTCAGCCAGAAAAGCTTCATTCGTTTATTGGTCTCTTCAGGTTTTGAATAAAATGAACTGAAATTTTGTTCAAAAGCCTCTTTTGTAAGGTAAGCGCTGAAGGAGCAGATGTAAGCGAATTTATCCGTGTTGGAGAGTCCGGTCCATAACGACTGCCCTCCTCCTCGGGAGAAACCTGCCACAGCCCGGTGTTCCCTGTCGGCAACAGTTCTGAAATTCCTGTCCGTAAAAGGTATAATATCATTTACCATTTCATCGCTGTATTTGCTGTACATCGGAATTGCATCAGGTGATGCCGGGCCGCTTATTTCAATGAAATTATTCCCGTATGGCATTACGATAATCATGGGGACAGCCTTCCCCTGTGCAATAAGATTATCGAGAATGAAATTGACTCTTCCTACCTTAAACCATGTTTCCTCGGTGTCGGTTGTGCCGCTGATAAGATACAGCACCGGGTATTTTTGTCCGGGGCTGGTTTCATACCCCGGCGGGGTGTACACCACCAGCGGCCTGTCCATACCGTTCATTACCTTCGACTTGTAAGATGTGTAAACCATGGTACCATGAGGCACATCCTGCAATGAATGAATAAGCGGTTTATCTCCGGGGATATCCACGAGACTTGCCTTGAATCTTTCATTGGGGAAATAAGCCACATTTCCGGGATCCATAACCTGTATTCCGTCAACAATAAAATTATAAGGGTATATGTCAGGCTTAACCGGCCCAAGGGTAACGCTCCACATTCCGTTGGCGGCCTTTGTCATCGCCACCGGGCCTTTCTCAAACTGGGCACTGAGCCTGACCTCCCTGGCCGACGGGGCAAAATACCGGAAGGTGACTGTTTTATCCGGATTTACCTGCGGAGATATTGCAAGCGGCCCCGCAGGGGGCTGAGCATTAAGTACCCCTGCGATTAACAGTACCGGAACAATATGAAACAATCGTTGTATGAATTTTCCTTTCATTTCATCACTGATTAAAATTAATACGGTATGATAAACCGGTTTGCTTTTTAAGAGTCAATTACCATTTTCAGGCAGGCATTCAGTTTTTAAACAGAAGCTGGGCAAAGCCATGGAGGCTTTTTCTCCATGTCTGAAATTCATGTGCGGTACCCGGCGCTTCATAATACACATGTTTAACACCTGCCTTTTCGAGCTGTTCATGTATGCTTCTACCGGTATTTGGTCCCTCTTTCGAGCCCATGCTTATGTAAAACACTTTTACCAGTTTGGCGAATTCATCCGGTTTTGAAAGCAATCCGTTATATCCTGTTTCAACCCCCGGGAAGCCGAACGGAGCACTGAAAATGCCGATGTTGGCAAATTTATCCAGGTTAGCCTGGGTGATCTGGTATGTTTGTGTTCCTCCGAGCGATAGGCCTGCAAGAGCTCTGTTTTCGCGGTTGGTAAGAGTGCGGAAACTGGCATCAATAGCGGGTATAAGATCTTTAATAAGTACCGATCCGAAGCCGTCCCAGAATGATGGCATACCTCCAGGGCCCTGGCCGGGTCGCTGTGCCTGTCCTGCTCCCTGAGGCTGACCCTGGGCAGGTCTTGCTGTCTGTGTCTGTTGCGGCTGTGCCTGACCGGGAGCGCCCGGTGCGGGTCTTGCACCCGGTGCGCCTGCACCCTGAGGACGGGCAGCCCGCATGCCTGCCGCAATACCGCCGTCTTCCATAACCACAATCATGGGTTTGGCCTTACCCTCGGCAATCAGATTGTCAAGGATGAAATTGGTTTTACCCTGATTGGCCCAGGCACGCCTGTCTTCACCCATCCCGTGCTGAAGGTAAAGAACAGGATAACGTTTGCTGATATCCTTGTTATAATCGGGAGGGGTATAAACGAAAGCCTGTCTGTGTTCCCCTGTCGATTCGGCATAGTACCAGAATGAGACTATATTGCCATGAGGTACCTTTTTTATATCGTAGAAATCGACCCCTTCCTCGGGCACTTCAATGCCGCTCATCACCTTTCCTGACCCAAAGAATGTTTCACTGTTCGGATCGGCTACATCAACACCGTTTATCCTTATTGTGTAATAATGAAAGCCGGGATCGAGAGGAGCCGTTACGCCTGTCCAGTAGCCGTCTTCACCTTTTGTAAGGGCGGTATTTCCGAGACTTACAACGATACTCTGTGCTTCCGGCGCACGAAGTCTGAAATAGGCTCTTCTCTGGGCATCAATGCGCGGGTATTCAGCGCCTACAATATTTGTTGATGCGGGTTTGGTGTCCGGCGGCGGGGGTGGCGGCGGGGCCTGCTGCTGCATCTGTGGTACCTGGGCGGTGCATAATGCACCTGCAAACAAAAACAGAGTGATGAAATTTATAAATTTTCTCATTTTGGTTATTTGTTTTTTCTGTTATTTAAATAACAATTGTGCGAACTGGTAGAGGCTTCTCCTCCATGTCTGCCATTCGTGGGCCGTCCCGGGGGAGACGTACGTTACTCCCTTAATTCCGGTTTTGTTCCATTCATCTGCAGCTGCCTGCAGGCGTGCTGCCCCTCCTTCCTTGCTGCCGAAGCTCATAAATACAAGTTTCACATTCTTTTTAAAGGTATCCATATCCTTTACATCAGCAGGAGTCATTGTTCCGCCGCTGAACATACCGATGTATGAGAATTTGCCGGGATTGGCGGTGGTAATGGATCTTGTCTGCATGCCTCCCATGGAGAGACCTGCCAGTGCCCGGTGTTTCTGGTCAGCCATTACTCTGAAGTTTGATTCGATAAAGGGGATAAGATCATCAAAAAGAATGCTCTGGAACTGCCCTGCAAAGTTCATCCCGGCGCCGGGTCCCTGTGCGCCGGGCCGCTGGGCCCCCTGGCCTCCGGCAGCGCCCGGCTGACCTGCAGCCTGTGCGGGAGCTGCAGCCGGAGCCTGTCCGGGAGCGCCCTGGGCCGGTCTGGGAGGACGTGCTCCGCCGCCGAAATTGACGCTTCCGTTTTCCATCACAATAATAAAGGGCAAGGCTTTGCCTTCTGCAATCAGGTTGTCCATGATAAATCCGGTACGGCCCTGATTTCCCCATCCGGTCTCATCCTCGCCCATCCCATGCTGCAGGTAAAGTACCGGATATTTCTTTTTGCCGCTCTTGTCATAGTCGGGTGGGGTATATACATATATACGCCGGACCGAGTTTGTGGTTTTTGAGAAGTAATGGATTTCCCTTAGATGACCGTGAGGGACATTCTTAACGGCATAAAAATCCTGGTCTTTGGCAGGGATTTCGATTCCGCTTCCGGCACGGCTTGCACCATAAAAATAAAGGCTACCCGGATCAGGCACCGAAGCCCCGTCGATATTCAGCTGGTAATAGTGAAACCCTTCGTCCTGCGGAGCAGATTCACCTGTCCAAACGCCTTTTTCATCCTTAACCAAATCGTACTTCACGGCACCGATATCGATCTGTACCCTCTGTGCCTGGGGTGCGAGGATACTTGTACGTACCCTGCCCTCGGAATTCACCTGCGGATACTGTTTACCCGGCTGAGTGGTTGATGATACCTTAAAATCCTCCTTAACCTGTGTCTGGTTAGTCTGCGCCAGACTGAGCCCTCCCGTTATCACCAGTGATGATAACAAACAAACATACCTGTATTTCATTTAATACCTTTTTATATTTATAGTTCTATTTTTTATCCAGAAACATAAGCGGGGCCATCTGGTACAGGCTTCTGCGCCAGGTCTGGAACTCATGACGTGTTCCTTCCGAAACGTATGATACCGCGTTTATCCCGGCCTCTTTAAGGTCGGCAGCAGCTTTCTTTACCCCGTCGGGATTTTCAAAGCTGCCGCAGCTCATGAAAATAAGCTTAACCTTCGATTTGTCCTTTATTTCAGCCGGAGCATAAGTTCCGCCGCTCAGGAGTCCGTAGTGAGAAAATACGTCGGGACGTGCGAGGGTAATTGACTTCGTCTCCATTCCGCCCATTGAGAGACCCGCCATTGCCCTGTGAGGCTGGTCGGCCAAAGTGCGGAAGTTGGCATCAATGTACGGTATTAGTTCGTCGAGCAGTACGGTCTGAAATGGTTTAACGTCAAAGTTCCTCAGTCCTCCCATGCGAACATCATTGGTCATACCGTAGGTCATTACGATAATGAATGGCTTAATTTTCCCTTCTGCAATCAGGTTGTCCATTATCAGGTTTGCATGCCCCTGGTTGATCCATGCCGTTTCATCCTCTCCCCAGCCGTGCTGCAGATATAATACCGGGTAACGTTTTTTCTGGTTTTTATCATAATCGGGAGGAGTGTATACAAAAGCCCTGCGCGAGGTATTTGTACTCGGTGAAGGGAAAAGCACCTGCTGTACCCTTCCGTGCGGTACATTTTTAAGTGCGTAAAAATCCTGATCGTGAGCCGGGATTTCGATACCGCTTTCGAGTCTTGTCGAGCCGTAAAAGGTCATGGTGCCGGGATCGTTAAAAGTTGCACCGTCAACGGTTATGCGGTAATAATGGAATCCCTCTTCCAGCGGACCGGCAGTTGTTCCCATCCATGAACCGTCATCGGTTTTGGTGAGGGGAGTGCCTCCTCTGGTTCCGCCCAGTCCGAGGCTTACAACAACACTTTTTGCTTCAGGGGCAACTATCCTGAACCGAGCATAACCCTGCGAGTTGACCTTTGGATATTCCTGCCCCGGCTGGTTTTTTGATGAGGGTTTGAAATCTTCAATAGCAGCAGGCTGGCCTGTCTGTGCAGCACAGATACCTGCGGCAGCCATAAATAGCGATAGCACAAATAAATTTCTCTTTTTCATTTGTCAATATTTATTAATATGTTCTTTACAAATTTCCCCGGGCTCAGTCTTTAAATCAGTCTTTAAAGAGGAGCATTGAAAATTCCTTCAGGCTTCTTCTCCACGACTGGAATTCGTGTGCAGTAAGGGGAGATACATAGGTGGCGCTTTTAATGCCGGCCTTAGTCAATGCCTCCTCAGCAGCTTTTAATCCGTCCGCACCACGTTCGCGGCTGCCGTAGCTCATGAAAACGAGCTTGACTTTTGATTTGTCGGAGATATCATCCGGCATAATTGTTCCTCCGCTGAACATCCCGATATAAGCGAATTTGTCGAGATTTGCGAGTGTGACGGCTCTTGTCTGCATGGCACCCATTGAAAGGCCTGCCATTGCGCGGTATTTCTGGTCGGAGAGAGTTCTGAAGTTTTTATCAACCCATGGAATCAGGTCTGTTGTCATAAGCTGGCCGTAAATGCCACCGCCGGGGCCACCCATTCCAAAAAAGCCGCCCGGACGTGCAGCAGCGCCCTGGCCGCCGGCAGCAGGAGCACCGGCAGGGCGAGCAGCAGGGGGTGCAGCAGGAAGAGTGGGCCTTGGAGCAGGAGGACCAGGGGCAGGGCGCCTGGGTGTTGTAACTGCACTTGTTTCCATAACAATAATAAATGGTTTGGCTTTCCCTTCTGCAATAAGATTATCCAGAATCAGATTCGCCCGTCCCATTTCAATCCATACTCTCTGGTCTTCTCCGCCGCCATGCTGCAGATAAAGAACCGGGTATCGCGTATTGATGTTCTTTTCATAATCGGGCGGGGTATATACATATATCATGCGCCACGACTTTGCAACTGTCGAATAGTAATTCTTAATCAGCACATTTCCGTGAGGTACATCCTTCAGCTCATAGAATCCGCCGTCGGGATCGGGAATTTCGAAGCCGTTGCATAAATGGCTGAATCCGATAAAACCATCCGTGGCCGGATCAACAACAATAGCTCCGTCAACCACCATCCAGAAATTGTGATAGCCCAGGTCCTGTGGTTCGCTGGTATACGACCATACTCCGTCGGAGCCTTTAACAAGGTCGAAATTGACATTGTTTATGGCCACCTGCACTTTCTGGGCATCGGGGGCATAAAATTTAAACGTAACCCTGTTATCGGCCTCAATCCGCGGATACTGGTTACCATAGAGATTGTACGGCGAAGCGTGGGCCGTATCAACATTAAAAACAGCGGAGGCCTGTCCCGATTGGGCAAACCCTGAGTAACAGGTTATCAGAAACACTGTTAACGCAAAAACAATTTTTTTCATAGTTGTTTATTATTAGAGGTTAGTAAAGATTGAAAAAGAACAGACTTTTATCCGGGAATTATTAGGGTTGGTTCACATGCTTGTAAAAGTCGAAATAAAAAAAGTAAGAGTAGTATAAATTTTAAGCAAAATGTGACTGAAAAATAAAAGATTGATGATTATTCCGGGAAAATAGACTTTACCGGCAATAAATAAGATTATTTAACAATTTCCCTGAAACGCGGGAGTTAACCGTGAAGGCCCGGCAAAAAGGTTTATTTTTTTATTTTATACGGCTCGAGCATGGTGTTAAATCTGGTAATCAGCTCCCTGAGGGCTTTCATGTCTTTTTCTCCCTGTCGGAGCATTTCCACCTCCCATGTCGGTGGAATTCTCATAGGTGCCAGCTCTCCGGCTTCAAGAAGGTGCGCCGATGTTTCAGCGATATCGAGACCTTCCTCCCATTTTGCCTCAGTATTTTTCAGCCATTTATTTCCCTGGTCTGTTATGCGGGTGATCCAGCCTTCATAATCGGCCACAGCCGGAAGGATATCCGGACTCCTTTTCCTGAAAAATCCCATTATTGCGGCTGCAATTGAAGGGTCGCGCACACTTCCGTCCTCGTAAAAGACTCCATGCACTTTCCCCCATCCTTCCCTTACAATCATAAGTTCCCAGATATACCAGCCCACTTTCGCGTTCATGTGCTCCTGAAGGGTTATATCGTAAGGATTTGCCCTGGCTATGCATCCTATTTCGCCGTTAATCAGCGGCTTGTTGACTTTGGCTGCAAATTCCTTTGCTCGTGCTATATTGTTTCTAATCTGTTCACGGGTCTGCATATAGTCGTGAAACTGCAGCACATCGACATAATCAGCAAGCTCAATCATCCCGTCAACGAAAGCCATTCCGATAGTAACGGGAGTGTTGGGATCGAGCTCATGGAATACTCCGGCCATGAACTTACAGCTTTCAAAATTCCTCAGGACTCTTTCCCTTGGGGTTGTAGGCCAGTCGGGTTCATTCATTACATCCCACATTGCAAGTCCCGGTTCCTTGCCAATTGCATTAACAAGGAACTTTGCCCAGTTTCTTCCGACATGACGCTGTGATGTATCCCTCGACCATGGTCCGCCCTGCAGTACGGGCATAACCCCTATATTTCTTTCATGGCAGGTGCGGACAAAATGCTGCAGTTTTGCCGGCAGGGCGGCGCTGTCCTCAAGGTAAGCCTGGTAAGGAACAAAAACCCGAACCTGGTTAAGATTAAGGCTTTTTGCCAGGTCCATGTCGAATTCAATGGTTGCAGAGTCATAGCTTACCCAGCAGTCGACATGATGCCTGGGCGATTTTACATAGGCAGGGGTATAATTAAAACCCCTTATCAGCGAGGCATCTCTCGGGCCGGTGAAATCAAATTTTGAGATTTTCTGCTCAGGAACGGAACATCCTGCCGAAATCATCAGAACGATTACAGCAAGGCGGGAAAGATTCTTTTTCATGGTTCAGGAATTTATTACCATAAATTTAACAAAAATATGGCAATAAACCCCTTTGTTATTCAATCGCCTCTTCCCTTTTTCGCACTTACATTTTTAACCAGCCCCTCCGGTATTGATACGAGTTCGATTCCGTTACCGGTGCCCAGGTTGCGTGAGTATTGTTTGTCGATGGGGTTATTCCAGTGTTCGTGAACTCCAAGTACGGGAACGGGAGTACCTGAATTGTCGGGGTCGTATATTATGCCTTCCGGCCAGTTTGCCCTGTCGGCAGCCTGATGCATGTAATCATCAACCCCGTTTATGTTGGGCTGGAATTCCGAATCGTTATTTACCGGATCGTGTTTACGTTCCCCGTTCCATTCTGTTCTCAGGAAGTCATATCCGACAGATTCTATGGCAACAGGGTCAAGCGACATGAAGATTGAGTTTGACCAGTCGTTGTTAAAGGGGGCCATAAAATATTTCACAGGGCCTTTGATTTCGCTGGCCCCGCCCCCGAACAATCCTTCAACAATCCATATTAACGTGTTTTGTCCGAGATATTTGCTTCCCATAAGATCGACAAAAACCCTGTACTTCCTGTAGCCGGTGTTTTCATACCTGCCTCCTCTCCTGTTGGCCGGATGTGAATAATGAAGATGGCCAGCCGTGGGTCTTCCGATATTGCCAAAATGACTCTTCGCTGTGAGTGAAACACCTGCAATCATATGCGATTTGAGGTTAGTCATATTAATAAGGTAATCGGCCTCCACGATGACATCATAAAGTTTGTCGGTGATGGTTTTATCCGAGTAAAAAAGGACAGGTTCCGGTGTTACCTTAACAAGTGTACGGCCAAAATTGGTGGTGTTTTTATCAAGATATTTCACATTCGGAAACTCTTTTGCCCATACCTCGTAGTTATGCCCCCAGATCGGGCACATCGGGTCGCCTATTGAAATATTCTCCTGCGGTATTCCTGCTTCGTTGATCAGTTCCCTCAGAACCTCCAGAACCACATAAGGACCCTGTTCGGTCGGTACGAAATTGGAGGCCCGTCTCATCTCATTTTCCTCAAGTGTTTTCGGAACATAAAAACCGTTATCCTTGTCCTTTTGGGAAAGAACCCATCTCGACTGTCCCTGGTTTATTTTGATAAAGATTTTTTCTCCGGCCTGGTAACCTCTTTTCTGGTTATGCCTGTTTAAATTGAAATAACGGAACACAGACTCCCATGCACTTCTTGCATTTTTTTCACCCGTGAGTCTGAGAATTCCGTCACGGAACATTTTTGCGATGACTTCGGGATTATTGTTGTGGGCGCTGAAGTACCAGTCGTATGTGGCAAAGTCGTTGTGTTCAAATTTCTCATTTGTTGCATCGGGGTTCCATACCCAGACAACTCTTCCCGGAAAGATCCCTTTTGCAACGCCCATTGGTTGATTGGGACCATCATCAGGCCCCATTTTGAGTGCAGCCTGCTGGTTGCCTGCTGGCGTAATGGCCATCACGATGACAACCCCCGCAAGCAGCATTAAAGCTGCACCAAACCTGACATTGATCAGCCTGCTCTTCAGCTTTCTGGACAGGGCCGTTAATCCTCCAACTGCCAGGAGGTAGCCGACAAAACCTGACATAAACGGCGCCGCAACCTTCATACAGGGATATGTCGCCCTTGACGGTTTCGGAATAACCCTTACGAGAAACCATACAGTGGATGCAATGCCCATAATTATGAAAACAAGTCTGTAGGGTATATGCCTTTCGAGCAGCCAGTCTCTCATCCGGCCGGGATACCCTTTAAGTTTTGAAATATCGAATCGGCTTTTTTTCATGATATTTTTCTTACTGGTAATCATGCAAGTTTGAAAAAAAAACAATATGAAAAAATATTACCTGATGTTTTTAAGATTCGTTAACAATTTCGTTTTCAGCCTTAATAAAAAAAAGAGGAGGGTGCTCCGTGGAAACACCCTCCTCACTGTCAAATAAAGCTATTAGAAATAGCCGTAGTTCTGCGGTTTGGGATCAGGAGGATTGACATTGTCAATATGAGTCTGCGGTATCGGGCGGAAACGATGGTATTTTTGTATATTTCCGTTACTTCCGAAATCGTTGCTCACCCAGTAGTCGGTAGCTTTGACCCTGTTATACCAGTAATCGGCCCCATAGCGCACCAGAAGGCTGAACCGGTTCATTTCACCTGCGGTTTCATGAGCCATTTCATCCATGTAGAAATCGGTAAGCAGATCCCCCGTGAAACTGCTGAGGAAAGCCGGAGTTACTTCCATATCGGTTTCGGTCGATTTTGTTCTGTCGTCCCAGCTGCCTCCGTCATATTTCCAGAAATGAGCCGATTTAAGCTCTCCCTCTTTCCAGGCTGCACGGTTTCGTACCACGTTAAGGGCTGCTGCGGCATTAACGAAGTCTCCCTTACGGGCATAAGCCTCCGATAAAAGAATGTATGTCTCAGCAAGGCGGAATCTCATTACGTTTCTGAAACTTCCCTGGTCATTGGTGGCTGCCCTTCGGTTATCGAGGTATTTAGCCAGAGGAGGGAAGCTGTTTGTGCATACGTCGAAACCTGACACTTCAGCTCTTGTGTATGGCACCTTAACCGATTGCATCGGTACCAGCCAGTATTTTTCCTTAGCACGGGCAAGAGCCAGTTTTTCTGCCTTGGTTCCGGGTCCGGGCCGCTGGCTTACATCTTCTATTGTCAGGAGCATTGCAGTGTCTCCCACATTATATTTCTGGGTTCCGGCAACCATACCAATATCTGCAGGGTCGAATGATCCGGCAGCATTTGAAAAGGCGGCCCACTGGTAATTACGGTTGGCACTGTTGCAGTATTCTACCCAGACATGCGACTTATAAAGCCTGGAATCAATCAGCTTGCCTAACTTGCCTGTGGCATAATTTTTAGCGGCATAAAGGCCGGTTTCGGAATAATAATACGGCGTCGGTGCTACTCTCCTCCACGGGCGACCTGTAATAAGGTCGCGCACAACTCCGACATTGCTTCCGTGGATAACGGATGTCCCGGATTCGAGCTTGGTGGTCAGAGGATAATTTTCAAGCTGCCCTGTGTAATACAGATGCAGCTGATTGCCGCCATTAACGTTTGTTGCCGTGGTATTGTTGTAAAACATGGTAGTGGAATAATTGATGGAAAATACTACCTCCGGCCCCATGTATTCAGCAGTCAGTCCGGTTTTGGGATTCCACCCCCAGAGTGTTGAATAATTTGCAGCAAGTGCGTGATTGCTCTGACTGGTAGCCCCCGGACCGAATTTGCAGACCTGGCTGGCGAAATAAATAACAGAATCTATATCGGTTGTCTTTCCTCCCCTGTCCTCATTCATGTTAGCATCCGACTGGCTCTTGGTATAGGTATCGCAATACCTGAACATATAAGCCTTTGCCAGCAGGTGGCCTGCCGAACCTTTAGATGCACGGCCGTAATCACCGGTCACTTTCCCGTTGACATCGGCCCATGGCAGAAGGTCCCATGCCTGTCGGGCATCAGAAATTATCTGAGCCCATACCTGTTTCTGGGGTACGCGGACAAAATCTGTTTTGGGATAATCCAGCGGGGCAGTAACAATGGGAATATCACCAAACTGAACCACAAGTTCGTAGTAATAATATGCACGCAGAAACAGCAGTTCACCCTTACGCACTGCTTTTGTGGCCGGAGCCATGTCGGTGTTGCTCTCAATCATCTTTAGCCCCAGGTTGCAGGAAGCTATACCACTATAATTATTATTCCAGAAACTGGCAAGCAGTCCGTTTTGAGGAGCCATTGCGTTGGAAAGAAACTGGCCGAAAGCATCGCGATGAGAACCGTCCCCGCTTACCATCCATATATCCGTGCCGAGGTCTTCAAGAGCGTACATTGTCTCTGAGTTTGCGCACCAGCGTGTCTGCTGATAGCTTGCTGCAACCAGAGCATTCAGTCCGGCAGTTGTATTGTAATATGTATAGTCAGCGTTGTAGGATTTTTCCTCCAGGAAATCGGAGCATGACAGGCAGAATGATGTTAATACTGCTGTTATCAAAATTTTGTTAAATATCTTGATTTTCATAGGAATACCTTTTAGAAAGTTACATTTAATCCGAACATATAGGTTCTCATCGTAAATGGTGCATCATTATATGTGGAGATAGTGCCTCCCGAACGTGTCTGAGCCAGGGCTCCTTCAGGATCAATACCTTCAAATTTTGTCCACATATACGGATTCTGAACCTTCACATACACCCGTGCCCTCTTGATGGTAACTTTTTCAGTTACATTGGCCGGCAGGGTGTATCCAAGCGTGATGTCGGTAATCTTCAGGAAGTCACCGTCCCAGTAGTACATGGCAGAAACATTGGATGGCATCTGGATATCCAGCTGCGGTTTCAGATATTTGGTATTCTGGTTCGTAGGTGTCCAGTAATTGTTCTTGATGCTGTTATATCTGCCGATTATCTGAATCCCGGGGTTCCAGTAGATCATCTGGCCAAACGATCCGTGGAAGAAAACGTAAAGGTCAAACGGTCCGTATTTGAAGTTGTTCGCCATGCTCATTGACCATTTAGGCATCCTTGACCCGATAATCTTGCGGTCTACATCAGTGATCTTGTAGTCGCCGTTGAGGTCCTGAAGCCTGATCTCTCCGGGTTTATAATTCGTGCCGTTTGCATTGAATTTTGCCATTTCCTCCATGTCTTCCTTGGAGCATCCCCACACTCTAGGATAAGCGATATACCCATAGTATGTGTCGATCGGATAACCAACAAACCAGTTGTTCACGAGGTCCTGGGGTAATCCTGTGGCAAGTTTTGACACTTTCTCCTTGTTGGTTGAAAATGTAACATCGGTTGTCCAGTAGATTTTACTTGTGCTGATATTAACAGTATTAAGGCTTACTTCCAAACCCTTGTTTTCTGTTGCGCCGACATTCTGAACAATTGAACTGAAGCCGGACACGGTCGGGAGGGACCTGGTCATAAGCAGGTCGGAAGTTTTCTGCCAGTACACATCAACAGATCCGGAAATGCGTCCCTTGAGAATGCCGAAATCAATTCCACCATTGTACTGGGCTGTTTTTTCCCATGACAAACCGGGGTTTGAGAGGGAACTTGGTGCATAACCCATCACTCCCGCTGTTTTATCCCAGTTGTAACGGCTCGAGGTAATTGTACCGACTGTACTGTAAGGAGCAACCGCAGAGTTTCCGGTTATTCCATATCCTATGCGAAGCTTCATGTTGTCGATTACACTTATTCCTTTCATGAAACTCTCCTCGGAAATACGCCAGGCCAGTGCTGCCGAAGGGAATGCCACCCATTTATGACCTTCCGCAAGACGCGATGATCCGTCATACCTGATTGACGCAGTCAGAAGATATCTGTCCCTGAATGAATAATTGACACGCCCCAGCCATGACATCATGGTCCACTGCGTATAGCTGCTGGTAACAGCCTGTGTGGAAGCCGCCCCGAGGTCATACCATAGCTGCGTTTCCATCGGAAGCGAACTACCTGTGGCACGTACCGGTTCCTGAATGAACTTTTCATTGGCCTGAACAGCGGTTATACCTATTGTGTGTTCCTTGAATGAAGTGTTATAGTTAAGAATGTTCTCGAAGGTCCAGCCATGATCAAAGGCAAAATTCTGGTAGGCGACCGGGTTGCCGAGATTTGTCTCGGTTGAATATTTGCTGGCAAAATGCTGGTTTTGAGTGACGTTCATATTGTAACCAAAGTTGGCCCTGTACGATAAGCCCTTGATAAGGTTAATCGTCAGATAAAGGTTCGTCAGCAGCCTCTGGTTTCTGTTGTTGTTCTTAATACCATCCAGGTCAAAAAACGGATTGGTGGCAAGAGGTTCACCGGCCGGATTGGGAATAATACCATATTTCCGGTCTCCGTCTTTTGTCACGTCATTATCAGGAGAGTAAAACGGATTACCAAGAGGATTGAAAATTGATGAAATCCCTTTTCCGTTCAGCCAGTCAACATATCCGAAGTTGATATTTCCACCCATTGTCATTTTCTTGCCAAGGTTCTGGTCAAGATTTAACCTGAGAGTATATCTTTTCCTGTGCGACTGCAACTGTATATCGCGGAGATCCATGTAGGAACCGGAAACATAGACCTTTGTGTTTTCAGATCCGCCTCTTATACTTATTGAGTGATTTGTTGAGGTTGCATTGTTGCGGTAGCCGGCCATCTGCCAGTCAAATCCTCTCAGATTGGCCGGATTCCAGATTGTGTCGGTAGGTGTAATTGTCCAGCCGCGTTTCAGTGACTCCAGAACATAAGGATCGTTTGAAAAATAAGTCATGGCAAGGTCTTCAACATAGTCGGGCTTAAGTGAGGAATATACGCTTGTCGGATCAAGCTCCCATCCACCGTTGCCGTCGTAAATATACTTCCTGCCGCCTTCCCTTACATAGTCGGTGTACTCGGCAACATTGAACACCCTGCGGAAACGGTCCATGTAGCCTACGCTGAAGTAGGAATCATAATCAACGGCTACTTTCCCGGCCTCTCCTTTCTTTGTTGTGACCAGAATCACACCGTTGGCACCACGGGAACCGTATATGGCTGTTGCCGAGGCATCCTTGAGTATCTCTATCGACTCCACATCGGTCGGGTTTATTGTTTCCATTCCCCCTGTTGAGGGTATTCCGTCAATTACAAACAGGGGGTCGTTTGTAGCCGTCACAGAACGGTTACCTCTGACCCTGATCGTTGTACCTGAGTTTACAAGGTTTCCTGAAGCAATAAGAACGCCTGCTGTCTTACCCTGAAGAGCTTTCTGAATGGTAGTGGGGGCTGTTGCAATAAGATCCTGTGCCCTTACCGATGAAACTGACCCGGTAAGATCCCTTCTCTTTACGGTTCCGTAACCCACCACGACAATTTCGTCAAGCACAGTTACCATCTGTTTGAGCGTAACATTTATCTGCGCCCTGTTGCCAACCAGAATCTCCTGTGTCTGGAATCCGATAAATGAGATTATAATAACCGACTCCGGTGTCACTCCTTCAAGAACATAATTACCGTTGACATCTGAAGTTGTCCCGCGGGTTGTTCCTTTTATGACAACAGAAACACCGGGGAGAGGCTTGCCTTCTTCATCCGTAACCACTCCCCTTACAATATTCTGCTGGAGGTCGGTCCGGGCCCGCAGCTCGTCCTTAAGCGAAATAACGATAAGGTTGTTCTCGAACACCTTATATTTATAATCAGTCGATTCCAGTATCCTGTCGAGAACCTGGTTAATATTTTTGTTCTTTACTTCCAGGTCCATTATTTTACCGGCCGACTCAAACTCATCATTGTAAAAGAAGCGGTAGTTGCTTCCCTGTTCAATGATGTCTAAGATTTCCCTGACAGTTTTTCCTTCAGCTTTGAAGGAGAACTGGCCAAATCCCGTCGCTGTCAGATTAAGCGTGAAAACTACCATTAAAATGGCTGAAAGTTTCATGATTAAGAGGATTTTACATTTTTTCCATAAGGAAAAATAAGAAACCAGTTTTTTTTCCATAGTTTTGTGCGATGTTAGTTAGAGTTAAACATAATTAATCCCTTACGGGGGAATTGATTGCAGGTAACTTTGACTTCATTTTGGGGGAAAACGGCCGCGAACTGTTTCCCCCTGTTTTTTCACTCGTTTTGTTTCATAGGCAAAGAATTTAATCAGGTTAGACTTAGGGTTATTTTCTTTATAGTTTTTCTTCTCTGTTTCGTGCAAAAAGGTACACTGTTCTTCCGTCCATCTTGTAAGTTACAGGTGCAGTAAGCATTATCACATCCATTACCTGGCTGAAGGTTTCATCCAGGAGTATGCCGGAGAACCGGTGTTTTTTTATTTCCTCATCCCGGAAAACAAAGGTCACATTATACTTGCGCTGAAGTTTTGTACACAGGCTTTCCAGATTTTCACTTCTAATTATAAGCCTGTTTTTAGTCCAGGCGGTCACCTGTTCAACATCAGTTTTTAATGAAACCATCATGTTGCCGGCGACGCTTTTTGCATCCGCTATTGTCTGGGGTTCCATCTCTTTTTTTCTTTCCAGGGTCAGCTGGTCGTCCTGCCGGGCATAGATAGCTTTCTGGTTCGGTTTCAATACTAGCACATTTTCCTTGTTCCTGTCGCTCTTCTGCGATATTTCGACTTCTCCTTCGATCAGTGTCGTTTCAATAATTCCATCCTCAGTATAGGCCTTGACATTGAATTCTGTACCTGTTGCCCTGATATTAAGGTTGCCGGCATAGACTATCAGAGGAATTGCTTTATTTCCGGCGACCCTGAAATATGCTTCCCCTTCCAGGACAAGGTCCCTGTTGGTTATGCTGTAACTGTTGTTATATGTAACCGAACTCCCTGCATTAAGGATTATTTCCGTACCATCCCCCAATGTAATTTCCGACTTCGAGCCGAGGGGCGCCTTAATCATTGTATATGAATCCGGATCTGTGGTTTGATTCGCGTTTTTAAGGTCATTCTGCCTGGTAACCAATGTCCCGGTGAAAAAAGCAACAAGAACAATCGCGGCCGCAGTCATACTTCTGACAATGATTTGTCTTGTTTTCCTGCTTAACGTCCGGATACCTGATTCGCCGGCCCTGATTTCCCGTAATGCAATTTCAGTTTCAATGCTTTTGTAAATCTCATCCAGGCCGGCCCGGTAATTTTCACTCCCGTCATCCTTCATGCCGTTGAGATCCGACAACAATTCTCTCTTTGATATATAATCAAAATGAATGTCGCCAAGAAGATTATAGAGCCTGATTTTCTCCTCATCCGTACATTTCTTTTCAAGATATCTTGTTATGAGATAATCAAGCTCCGCAGATAATTCAGATTTCATTTAATGGTTTTATTTGTTAAACAATATATCCTAATACAATGAGCAGCCCTTGTCTACTCACTGTTTAGAAAAAATTTTTCTGAAATGACTCAACCCGCAGTATTTTTTCAGGCTGATGGTGTGGGTTTAATAAAAAAGGTATCTCTGTTTCAATATCAGTCTGATCTCTTTCACGGCACGATAAACCTGGTTTTCTACTGTACGGACTGATACATCAAGCCTCTCTGCTATTTCCTTATGCGACAGTCCGTCGTTGCGGCTCATGTTAAAAATCCGCTGCCTTTCCGGCGGCAGTGTTTTTACAATTTCTGCTATTGCCTTTTCAAGATCTTTAAAAAAAATCTGTTCATAGGTCATGTCTGCAACCGACGGGTCGTTCTTCTTCATGCTCTCAATAACCCTGAAACGCTGAGATCTTTTTTTGAAGTAATTAATTAAAATGTTGACCGTAATCCGGTATATATAGCTTTTTAACTGCCCGTCAGGATTGAGATTAGTCCGGTGTTCCCATATGTTTATAAAAACCGTTTGAACAACGTCACGGGCTTCATCGGCATTGCCGGTATGCTTTAAGGAAAAGCGATAGATCCGGTCACTATACCGGTTATACAGAATCCTGAAGGCCTCTTTGTCGTTTTGCCTTATCCTGGCTGCAAGGATTTCATCGCCTGTCTGAGCGTTAATGCGTGCCATCAGGTACTCAAATTTGTTCCAGCCGGTAAAAATTAACTTTCGTAAAATTAATCTATTTTAAACGTTATAATGAAGAAATTTAATCACGATTATTCCTAAATGCCTGTAAAAGCAATATTTCGTAAAATTATATGGATACAGCCCTTGAAGGAAAAAGATCCATCTTTATGTGAGAAGACTTCTCACATTTAAAGGTTGTGTGATATATTTACCTGTAAATTAAAAACTTACCATCGGCAATACTGGTGACGCCGTTATCGGTGCCCAGCCATATTCTGTCCTTTTTGTCAATTGCGATTGTCAGAACATTATTACTTGCCAGCCCGTCTTCTGTTTTGTATGTAACCCACCTGTTTCCGTCAAAAACAGACAATCCGTTTCTGGTTCCGAAATAAACATTACCTTTTGAATCGGAATTAATTGCCTGCACAAAATTATCTGCCAGTCCCTCCTTTGTGGTAAACACACTCCAGCCCTCAAGAGTGTTGTATCCCTTATGCCTTGCAATCCCTTTGTCGGTGCCGAACCACTGGGTGCCGTCGGCTGTGATATGAATGCTGTACACATTGTCGGAGGGCATAAGTATCGGGCCCCATTCCGCGTATTCCGAAGCGCCGGAAACTGCATCAACCTCATTGCGGTATACTCTTAAAACCCCACCTCCAATGGTACCGATGTATAATGAATCTCCGTCAGGACTTGTGGCAAGTGATGTTATAGGAAAATCCTCGAATGTACCGTCGGGGTATTTTCTGGCATAGCTGTTTGTCAGCCATTTTCTGCCTTTGAAAGCTGCAATACCCTTGTCAGTACCAAACCACCTGAGTTCCTTCCTGCCTACCGCTACGGCAAGAACATTTTCGCTGAGTAAATTTGAGTTGTCGGGATAATATGTTGTGGCCCCCGAACGTGCATCAACAGGCAGACTCACAACTGTGGCACCCTTCCCGGTGGCAAGCCACAATTCGGGTCCATATGAGGAGAAATCATATACCACGCCCTTGAGGCCGGAAGAGGATACTTTCCTGTTCCTGTTATGTAATGTCCATTTGGTACCGTTAAAGCTTACTATTCCCGATTCAGTAAGAAACCATACATTGTTATCATCATCAACCGTTGAGGCAAAAAACCTGACGGCCGTAATGCCTTCTCCCATAGGAATGTTTGCCACATTCTGCTGGGCTTCTGCTCTTTGTGCAGAGAAACAGGAATATATAAATAAAACAAATACTGCAATCTTATTTTTGAATCTCATCAGGTTTTCTGCATTTTTACCGGAGAAATGTTTTTGCATAAATTCTGCTGTTTTTTATTAGTAATTGTGTTTTCCGGGTCATAATGACCGTCTGTCTCTGTTATTTTATTTATCAACGAATTCCATAAGGCCGAATTGTGATGGCTGGTGAACATCCAGCTTGTAGTTGTAAATGGGATATAGTGTGGATGTTGAACGGAACCTGTCATCAACAGCGTTCCTGTCCTGTCTCACAGCCTGGAAAGCCCATTTTGCACCGGGGGCCGGGCGTGTAAGGCTGCTTATGTTGCTGAATGCCGAAAAAGGTATTGCGAATTCCATTGTCCAGCCCCTGTCACGGTCCTTGTCGTTATTAATCGTACCGTCACAAACAGCCTTTACCTGATATTGCGGATTATAACCGCTGATAAAAAAAGTCCTGTTGTTATAGTAACGCCATAAAACAATATAGTCATATCTTACTTCGGTAATATTTATTTCAAATCCGAAATGCATATAAATACTGTCGGGTACCGGGACGACAAAAAACTCTGCACAGTCGTCGAGATAGGTTCTGCCGTCAAAATTTGTTTCCCTTGCTGTTAGTGATGTATCCTCGCATTCAAAAAAGAGATAAAGCCCGGCATTGTCCCAGAGCATCCTGAATTTTGTGTTTTGTTTTTCAACAGGCTTATCAAGCCGGAAGAAATGATCGAGAGAACGCACCTCGGCATTTTTCCAGGAAGCCTCATCCATCCTTCCGTCTATGTTCATTGTCTCTCCTGCCCTGGCAACTTTATATACAGGCTGCTGTCCGATTACAAGCTGAACATTCTGCTGTGAATATATTGCGGATCCCGTAAATGACATGACCATTACCAGAAATATCCTTACCTGAACTGCCGCTGTTATCTGTTTAACAATGTTTTTCATTCGTATACAGTTTATATTAACTGCAGATGATTACTTAAATCTTCTCTGCATTATTTATAATGTCCCGCTCCGGAGGTATGGAGCAAGAGGGAAGATTGCATTCTGAAAGATTATAAATGAATCTTTAGCAATGATAAGTAATTTTATCATTTTTATTTAATTATAACCGTTAAAAAAGCTGAATTCATTAATAGAAAATCAAAAATCCCTTTCTTGCTTTTTAATGATTTTGCTTAAAATGATTCTGCAGATGTGCTCAGACTTGAATTTTATGGCTTGCTCTTCAGGGTCCCGGAAAAAAGATAAAACCGGACATATTTTTTAGCAGAAAGTTTATTTACAGGAATTACTACCTTTATAAGCTCAGAAACAAATACTCTTGCATGTGAATTGTTTGTTTAAACTTAAATAGTTGAAACCAAAACTGCTCCTATGAAAAAGCTGATGATGTTTTCTTTTTGTATCATTTTATACGGATTGTTTTCCGGTGTGCTGCTTTCGCAGGAACCTGCCGTGATTAAAATTGACCCCGACCGTAAAATCGGGGCGATTGACCAGAACATTTACGGCAGTTTTCTTGAATCTCCCAGACGGGGTCTTTATGAACCCGAATCCAGGTTCGCTGATGAAAACGGGTTCAGAAAAGATCTGATCGCACTGATCAGGGAGCTGAATGTGCCCGTAATCAGATGGCCCGGGGGTAATTTTGTTTCCGGCTATAACTGGGAAGACGGTATAGGTCCGAAAGATAAGAGACCGGCCAGGCTCGACATTGCCTGGAACCGTATTGAAACGAACCAGATGGGAACCGACGAATATGTAAAATTCTGTAAGCTCATCGGGGCCGAGAATTTTGTATGCATCAATGCCGGTACCGGAACACTCGACGATGCCCGGCACTGGGTTGAATACTGCAATTATCCGAAAGGTACATACTATTCCGACCTCAGGATAAAATACGGCAATGAACAGCCGTTTAAAGTAAAATACTGGGCTCTCGGAAACGAACTTGACGGGCCCTGGCAGCTGGGTCATAAGAACAAGGAGGATTATGTGAAATTTGCAAATGAGGCTGCCAAACTTATGCAGCTGGTAGATAAGGACATAAAAATTATTGCTTCAGGCTCGTCAAATTATCCTCTTGTAACATCCGACTACGACCCGAAAGACGGGTGGATCGACTGGAATGATTATGTGCTCGACAGGATGGTTGGCAATATAGACTATATATCCATACACAGGTATGCAACACAGGCCCTGAGAGGGTTGCAGGATCAGCAGAGCTTTGCAAACCAGATGTCGCTTGGCGCCGAAATTGATAAGCTGATAAAAATTACCAAGGGGCTTATTGAGAAGGCAATGGAAAAATCAGGTTCAAAAAGGCCGGTGTATATATCATTTGACGAATACAGCGCACGAGGCAACAGCCTTGCAGGTTCACTTATGCTGGCACAGCACCTGAACTCATTCATCCGCAATGCCGACGTGGTTAAAATGGCAAATCTTACATTCCTTACCAGCCTGGCGGGCAGCTCTCCCGACGGCGTTTACAAAAATACCCTCTTTTATCCTTTTTACCTCTATTCAAAAAACTGCCTCGGGACCTCCCTTGATGTTCTGACTATGTGCGAGAAATACAGCACTCCGCTCTATAAGGATATTCCGTATCTTGACGTTTCTGCTTCGCTGAACGAATCAAAAAAGACTATAGTCCTTAACGTAATCAACAAGCACGAAACAAAAGCCATCCCGGCAGATATTGTATTGCAGTCGGGTGAATATACCGGCATTGCGAAGGCTCATGAAATAAACGGAGAAACTATCAATTCGACCAACACTCCAACAAAGGAGGAAGTGAAAATTGTAACCAGGGAGATTAAATTTAAAGGTAACTCAATTCGCCATACATTCCCTGCACACTCGCTTACACAATTTGAAATACCATTAAAATAACAACCGGGGTTTCTCCCTCCTTACTTCAGCTTCCTGACAAACTGTGAGGGAGAAATCCCAAATTGTTTCTGGAAACTTGTGGCGAAATATGAGGGTGATGAAAATCCTACGAGATAGGATATTTCATTTATTCTGTAATTACCTTCCGACAATAATTCGGCTGCCTTCTTTAGCCTGGCAAATCTTATGTATTCCACCGTGTTCAGATCGGTAAGGGCTTTTACCTTGCGGTAAAGAGTTGATACGCTTATCCCCATTAAATCGGCAATTTTTTCCACACTCAGGTCGTTTTCCGAAATATTCTCCATAAGGATCCCGTGAAGCTTCTTAAGAAATTCTTCATCAGTCTTATTCATTGCCACCGTTTTAAAATGGGCGAGTGGTGTATTAATAAAATTCTGCCGGTCGAGGCTTCGGTTCTTTATCAGGTTTGCTATCTGGGCAAGAAGGAGCTCCGTCGAGAAAGGCTTTTCAATATATGCGTCGGCCCCTGCGTCCAGGCCTTCAATCTTGGCATTAAGATGAATCGTTGCCGTAAGAAGGATAACCGGTATGTGGCTGTACTCAATATCTGCCTTTACCTGCCTGCAAAGTTCATACCCGTTCATAACCGGCATAATGACATCACTTACAATAAGAGCGATATTATATTTTTTAAGTGCCTTGAGGGCTTCCATTCCGCTGTATACCAGTATAACATTATAATCAGCCGATAATTCCTTCGCAATAAACTTCCCCATTTCAACCTCATCCTCCACCAGCAATATATTGGGCTTAAGGTTGTCGAGTGCGCCGAAAAAATCAAAATCATGCTGTTCAAATGATGTCTCTTCCTGCTGACTGGCTCCCGTCTGAATCGGTTCTCCCTGGTCTTTCTCCAGTTCGAGTACAAAAGAATTAAACTCCCTGACTTTTGTGTCAAGATAGAGCCTGCCGTGATGCAGCTCTGCAAGGGAGCGTGCCAGTGAAAGGCCGAGACCGGTTCCCTTCTCCGTGGATTTTTCAGAACCAAGCTGGAAAAACGGTTCGAAAATCTTTTCACTCTGTTCAGCCGGTATCAGCGGTCCGTCGCTGTTAACCCTGATCCTTATATATTTTTCCGTTCCTGTCTCTGCCTCGAGAAAAAGGTCAACTTTTGAATTTGCAAATTTAACCGCATTAGAGAGCAGGTTACTGATTATCTTGGTGATTATCTCCCTGTCGAGTGCAAAATAATATTGTTTTACCGGTGAATGAAACTGCAGTGAAATCATCCTTTCACTGCTGTACGGCAAAAACACATTAAAAGCTGATTCAATGACCTCACACAAATCAGCCTTTGTAAGGCTGAGACGCAACATCTCCTTTTCAGTCTTCCTGAAATCAAGAAGCTGGTTTGTCAGATGCAGCAGCCTGTCGGTATTTCTTTTTATTATCTGGAGATTCTCTTCATTGTCCTTTGTGTTTTTCAATCCGTTCTTTAATATTCTCTCCAGTGGTCCTTTAATTAAGGTAAGGGGGGTTCTTACTTCGTGGGTGATGTTGGTGAAGAAATTAATTTTCGCGTTCAGTATCTCCCTCTCCCTGTTCGTTTCGAGAATATCTATTTTTCGCTGCTGCTCCAGGGCTTTCTTTTTTAAATAGAAACTAAATATGGTGTAAATCAGCAACAAGAAAATCAGTGCATAAACAGCATAAGCCGGGCCCGAAAACCATAAAGGCGGGGTAATCCTGATATTAAGGATTGCAGGCTGCTGGTTCCAGTTCCTGCCGTCATTTGAGGATAAAACCTTAAACCTGTATTTGCCCGGTGCCATGTTTGTATAGTACACTTTCCTGTTCCCCGAAATCATAATCCAGTCATGGTCCGATCCTTCCATAATGTATTTGTATTTCGTCTGGTTAGGATTGGTGAATGTGGGTGATACAAAATCTATACTGATTGAGGACTGGAAATGTTTCAGGGTTATCCTGTCGGCTATAAGCGAAGATTTGTTTTCCGGCACGCCTTCGGTATTAATAAAATATTCCCTGCCGTTTACCTGGAGGCCGGTCAGAAACACAGGCGGATTATAGGAGTTTTCCTTTATCTGCTCAGGGTAAAAGGAGACCAGGCCCTTCATTGTGCCGAAGTACATTTTGCCATCCTTGTCCCTGAAGGCCGAGTTGTAACTGAAAGTGTTATCAAGAAGACCGTCATCTTTCGTGAAGGTAACGTATTCTCCGGTACCGGGGTCAAACCGCAGTAGGCCCCTGGTGGATGTTATCCAGAGGTTACCCCTGCCATCATGGAGCATGGCGCAGTATATGGAAAAATCAACGTTACGGCCGGGGATATATCTGACAATTTCCTCGGAACTTGGATTAAGTGAACTGAACCCGTTTCCTTCCGTTGTAAACCAGATCCTTTTTTGGTTATCCTCAGAAATTGAAGTTATGTATTCATTCCTCAGCTTATCGTAATCTCCTTTTTCCGATACGATTTTCCGGCATAACCCGCTTAGTCTGTCAAATTTATATAGCCCCCGTCCATAAGTGCCTATCCATACTGTATTGTCACTTGCCTCAAAAAGAACGTGGATAAATGTACCTGCAGCTACATCATCGAGATACCTGAATGTGCCTGTATCGCGGTTATACTGGTATATTCCGTTGGCGCTGCCGGCAAATATAACCCCGTCGTGGGTTTTCAGAAATGTTATTACTGAATTTGTTCTCAGGCCGCTCTTTTTGTCATTAAAACTAAAATGATTTCTTATTCTCATTGACGGAATATTCAGAACATATATTCCTTCATCGTAGGTGCCAATCCAGAGGTCGTTCCCGTCAACAAGAATGCCCTGCACATTACGGCTCTCAATCATGACGTTATTCCTGTCGGCAGTTATGTTGGAAAAATAACCGGTCTTCCTGTCAAGTTTTATCAGCCCTGCATCTTCTGTCCCGAGCCAGATATTCCCAAATGAGTCATCCCTGATCTCCCTTACTACATTCCCGTTTAACGAACCCGCTTCTCCGGTGGGATAATATTTCTCGAAATACTTGCTTTCCTGAGGCAGGTAATTTACCCCTCCGTAGAAAGTTGCAACCCATATTCCTCCCTCCTTATCCCTGATAATTCTTCTGACTGCGTTGTTTGAAAGCGAGAATGGATCCGTATTAACCATGCTGAGGTTCTTTACAAAACCAGTTGAAAGATTGTAAATGTAAATCCCGGTTTCAGTGCCAACCCAGATTTCACCCTCCTGGTTAAGAAAAGTTGTCCTGATATAAGTACTTTTCAGCCTGTCATCGTTTGGGAATAAAGTTTCAACTGATCCGGTATTCCGGTTGAAATGCCTTAACCCGGCAATATCTGTAGTAATGATTAATCCATAATCACCGGCGTCAAGGATATTGCCGGGTCTGACTGAGGCTTCCAGTTCCTTTTCCGTCAGAATTGTGTATCCCTCAAACGAATTTGTCTGACTGATGTAATTGTAGATTCTGCCATTAAGTGATGAGATCCAGACTTCCCCCTTTCTGGAAACAGTGATACTCCGGGGGAAAAAGTTCCCGGCTGAAGAGAAGTATTCCGTCTCACCGGTTTTCTTGTTATGTTTATATACTCCCAGAAAGGTTGCTATCCATAAATTGTTTTCATGGTCTGCTTCCACATCAAGAACCATCTCTTTTATTTTCTGATTTTCACCTGCAACCAAGACCCCGAAATAATCGTTATCCGGCAGGTAATAGCACAGGCCGTCCGGAGTTCCTATCCATATCCAACCGTCACGGTCCTCGGCAAGAGCCGTGATAAAATTGCTGATCACACTGTTTTTGGCCGTGGGATTATGAAGAAATACCTTAAACTGGTACCCGTCAAATCTGGCCAGACCCTCTTTTGTCCCAAACCATAGAAATCCCCTGCTGTCCTGGATGCAATCAACGACTGTATTATTAGGGAGGCCGTTATCAATCCTGTAATGCCTGAAATAGTAGGGCTTCCCCGCAATGGATGATGCTAACAGCGTGAATATCAGCGTAAAAAACAAATTCCTCATTTAAAAATATACCCTGAATTTGACAGCTTGAAAATTAATGATATTACGAATATAGCCGTATAATATTTCCGCTATTCCTTTAAAAAATCATTCATCAGGTAATTTTTAGACTTTTCAGGGCAGATAAATCATGCCATTCTGCGCCTTCTGCGGCTAAAATTAACATAATTTATGAATCAATTAACATAATTTATGAATCCGGTCAACTTAATTTTCACTATTATTGCACACGGGCATGAGGGGAAAAATGCATTTTTAATTTACCAAAACTATTTAAGTAATGAGTAATTTACCTTCAGGAGAGAAAAAAATTAGTGTGGCAATCGGTTGCGACCCGAATGCATCATCTCTTAAAGAGATAATTATTTCGCTGCTGAAAGAGATGGGATTTGCAGTAAAGGATTTTGGCAGTGATGATCCGATATATGCAAGGGTTGCATTTAAAGTTGGTGAAGCAGTGGCTGCGGGTGAATTTGACAGGGGTATACTTCTTTGCGGGACAGGCATCGGCATGAGTATCGCGGCAAACAAAGTTCCCGGAGTTTATGCAGCACTCTGCTCCGACACCTATTCGGCGGAAAGAGCCATAAAAAGTAATAATGCCAATGTGCTTACAATGGGCGCCTTCACCACAGGAACCGAAGTTGCCAAACAGATTGTAAGAGTCTGGATGGAATCAAAATGGCAGCCCGGAACACCTTCGGAACCCAAGGTGGCATGTTATATGGAATATGCCCGGAAACATCAGATCTGAATATTTATTCGCAGCAACCAGGTTTTCAGATGGATCAATTGGAATTACTGAATCTTGAATTTACAGCCCTTAAAATCAGAAGGCATATCCTGAGGCTTATAAGAGCCGGAGAAGCCGGCCATGTAGGCGGCGCCCTTTCATCAGTCGAAATCGTAACCGCACTCTATTTTAATATTATGAACAACGATCCTTCCAACCCACGGTGGCCGGAAAGAGATCGTTTTGTTCTTTCTGCAGGCCATAAATGCCTTGTCCTTTACGCTGCCCTTGCAGAACGAGGTTATTTTGATTTATCTATCCTCGATACCTACGGTGCTCTCGACAGCCCGGTTCCAGGCCATCCGAATATGCATAAACTTCCGGGTGTTGAAACAAATACCGGAGCTCTGGGGCATGGCCTTTCAATTGCCGGAGGAATGGCTCTGGGAATTAGAATGGACAAATCACCTGCCAGAGTTTTTGTTTTAATGGGAGACGGTGAACTTGCAGAAGGTTCAAACTGGGAAGCTGCCGCCGCTGCATCAATGCACAAAATAGAAAATATACTTGTATTTGTCGACAGAAACCAGCTGCAGATAAGCGGCCCTACCACAAAGGTTATGAACTATGAGCCTCTTGAGGAAAGATGGCGCTCCTTCGGATGGAGTGTCAGAACAATCGACGGCCATGACTTCAATTCTATCATAAGTAATGCCCGGGAGTTACCTTTTGAAAAGGGAAAACCTTCCGTAATTATTGCGGACACTATAAAATCAAAAGGCCTGAGCTTTGCCGAAAGAAAAGTTAACTACCATTACTGGAAAGCTACCCCGGAGGAAATGACCCGGGCTGAACAGGACCTCGATGAAATAGAAAATTCACTGAAAAAGAAACTGAAAAGTATTACCGGAAATGAATGAACTGAAAGATCCCAGAAAAACTTTCGGTGAGGCTGTCATTGAAGCTGCAGAGAAAAATCCCAATGTGGTGGTACTGTCTGCCGACAGTAGCTCCGGATCGGGACTGGGAGCCTTCCCCGAAAGATTCCCGGACAGACATTTTGAATTCGGCATAATGGAACAGGGTGTAATCGGTTTTGCTTCCGGACTTGCCACAACGGGAAAAATACCTGTTTTCGCCGCCATCGCCCCCTTTGTCACTGCCAGACCTTTTGAAATGTTCCGCAACGACCTCGGTTATATGAATCAGAACGTGAAAGTGGTGGGGAGGTGCGCCGGACTCACCTACGACCAGCTGGGGTCAACACACCATTCAATTGATGACGTCGCCATTATACGAACAATTCCGGGCGTTACTATATTCAATCCCGGAGATCCGGTCACAATCAGGAAAGCCGTGCATGCCATGATAAATCATACAGGGCCCTGCTATATGAAAATAGGAAGCCCTAAAATGCCGGTCCTATATCCTGAAGACGTAACCTTTACCACAGGCAGGGGAATAGTAATGAAAGAGGGTAGTGATGTGACCCTTGTAGGAACAGGGACCGTTCTCTCAAAGGCCGTCGCAGCAGCCGGGCTTCTTGAAAAATCAGGCATCAGCGTCAGACTTATTGATATTCATACCGTCAAACCTCTCGACAGGGACCTTATTCTTAAGGCTGCCAGGGAAACAGGCCGGATAGTAACAGTGGAGGAACATTTCATAGCCGGAGGTCTTGGCAGTGCAATTGCAGAATTATGCAGCCAGGAATACCCGGTAAAAATGAAAATGATCGGAATCGGTGATTTCTACGCAAGCAACGGCCCTTATGAAGAACTTCTTGGTAAATACGGACTACAACCTGAACAGATTAAGGATACTGTGATTAAGTTTTTATCCACCTGAAAAACCTTAATTCAATATGAAAAACTCCGGCGCAGTAAAAATGTATCTTGCATTTGCAGGCCTGCTGGCCATAGCTGAAATCCTCCTTCTTGCCACCCGTAACGGTAATCTGCCCGTCTCCGGACTGGTACTGTTTGCAATGTTTTACGCTCTGGCTTTCAGCGCGCAGAAATCAGAGAAATTCAAAGGATTGTCATTTACCCTGCAAATCTTTGCATTTGTCTCATTCACACTCTACTTTCCCGAAATGTTCACCAACTGGGGCTTCAACACAAATAAACTTATTGTACCCTCAATTCAGGTGATTATGTTCGGGATGGGCACAAAGCTGAACATAGGCGATTTCATAAAGGAACTTTCAAAACCCCTGGTGGTGATTGCCGGAACCGTAATGGTTTTTATCCTGATGCCTCTTGCAGCCATTCTTATAATAAAGGTATGGAATTTTCCTCCCGAAGTTGCAGCCGGTATTATCCTGGTAGGAGCCTGCCCCGGAGGTGTTGCCTCAAACGTAATGACATACCTTGCTAAAGGAAACCTGGCACTGTCGGTTACGGTTACAACTTTCGCCACTCTCCTCTCCCCGGTTGTAACACCCCTGTTAATGATGGCATTTGCCGGCCAGCTTATTGAGGTTAATGCCACCAATATGATGCTCAGCATCGTCAACATGATACTGATCCCGATTTTTGCCGGTATAATTGCGAATAAAATCCTTTACGGCAAAATGGAGTGGGTCAAAAAGGATGCAAATATGATTATCCTCGGAATTGCCACCTTCATCGCAGGCCTGATAATAATCTTTATTCCTTTCCCGGCCGTTGTTAAATCTCTTCAGACAGGTCTGATTCTTGTTTCATGGGCAGTCACCATTGTATCAGTAACCATTATCGTAATACGCCGCACACAGGGTCCTGAAAACTGGATGGACCTCGTTCTGCCGAAACTATCCCTCGGCGCAATTATGCTTTATATTGTCATAGTTGCGGCGCACAATAAGGCCACCCTGCTCACAATAGGACCTGCGCTTTTTATCGCTACAATTATGCATAACTTAATAGGGTTCGGCCTGGGTTACGGAACTTCCAGGCTGTTGAGGCTAAGTGACGAGGATGTAAGAGCTCTCACCATCGAGGTCGGACTGAAGAATTCAGGGCTTGCAGTAGGGCTGGCATACGACGTGCTTAAAAGCCAGGCCGCAGCTCTTGCACCTCTTATTTTCGGCACCTGGATGAATATAGCAGCCTCTTCCCTTGCCAGCTTCTGGAGCCAGAGAGAACCAAAACCAAAGGAGCAAAAGATCAGGAAGTAACTACCCGATAAATGTTAATAATAATTAAAATATCCCCCTTTCATTTTGCAACCGGTTGCATTATAGATAATTTGGTATAATTTAACAGACTTCAACAATAAATCTTAATAAACATGTATTGCGGCAACATCCACTTAGTAAACATAACCAAATAACGGAGGACATACCATGAAAATCAGATTCCCGCTTTATTCGTTTTTCCTTGCTGTTCTTGCAGGGTTGATATTTGATATTTCTGCTACAGCCCAACCCTTTTCACTTACAAAAGAGGAAATGGAGTATTATACGGGCCGCTGGCAGGGCGAACGTTTTCCCGACGGAAGGCCTAAGGTTTCTGACGATATCATCAGACGTATGAGATATGTTTCAGTTACCGAGGCCTGGCAGATTCTTAACGGGATGAGCGATAACGAAGGACAGGGAGCCATAAGCTTCGGCGAAATGAGAAGACCAACTTATTCAAACCAGTATTACGGCGGATTCAAAATGATGAGAGAGGATGTCGTCATCTGCGGAAGGGCTTCCACAATCCAGTTCATGCCCTACCGGCCCGACCTGAATGCTTTTATCCAGCAGAAAGGCGACAAGGAAGGCAGATCCAGAGGACAGTATGTATGGGGTATCGACCAGCTTCAGGCAGGCGACGTCTACGTTGCAAATGTGTGTGAGGGCATACTCGACGCATCACATGTGGGAGATAACCTTGGAACAACAATCTGGACCAAGACAGGAAACGGGGCAGTAATCAGAGGAACTCTCCGCGATCTGTACGGTAACCTGGGTGTTGATCCGAAATGGAACGTAATGGTACGCGACTTCAGACCGCAGGCAAACAGTTCCAACCTGGTGGTTGGGATTAATTGTCCCATTCAGATCGGTTATGCCACAGTAATGCCGGGCGACATTGTTCTCGGTACCCGCGAAGGGGTTGTTTTCATCCCTCCTCACCTTGCACAGAGAGTTGTTGAAACATCTGAAAGAACAAGGCTTCAGGATGTATTTGCTCATGCAGGCTTAAGGGAAGGCAGATGGACTGCCCAGCAGGCCGACGGCGGTTTTACTCCCGCTATGAATGAGGAATTCACCCAGTGGCTCATCAAGAATGCCGACAATATGAAGAAATTCTTTGAAGATGAACCTGAGGCTGCTCCTTCTCCCGAATTTATAAAGGCTTACGCAAAAGAGAGGATGGAGGCAGCCAAGGCAAGACCACAGCAGAGATAATTACAGGGAAACCCGCCTTCCTGAAACCCCTTTTATATCCCGGGAGGCTTTGGCAGGCTGGAATTTACACATTATATGGTTTTTAAATTATATAAAGACAATAAATAAAAAACAGGATTATGAGTTCATCTGAAAAACAACTGGTTATAGGACGGAGAAATGCCCTCAGGATGCTGGGTTTAGGCTCCGCAGCAA
>Ga0116147_1000646_pt1 | contig 40397 bp, 30 predicted proteins | sample AD_JPNHG3_MetaG_FD_89749 | JGI IMG/M metagenome (GOLD analysis project Ga0116147, IMG submission 89749) | Active sludge microbial communities of municipal wastewater-treating anaerobic digesters from Japan - AD_JPNHG3_MetaG | ecosystem: Engineered > Bioreactor > Anaerobic > Digestate | place...
AATAAGCTTAAGAAAGATACTAGAATATGCTAGTATTAAAATACTATAAATTTTTCAAAAAATTTTTTTTTAAAGAAAAATCTAATTAAATTTGTATATACTTAAAATAGTAAATTTAAGGGAGTTACAATGGCAAAAGGGAAGAAAAAGTTACTTATCAGAGACCTTACATTAAGAGATGGTCAACAATCTCAATTTGCTACAAGAATGTCACAATCACAGGTTGACAAAGTAATTGAACTTTACAAAGAAGCAAATTTTTGGGCGATGGAAGTTTGGGGCGGTGCTGTCCCTGATTCTATTATGAGATATCTCAATGAAGATCCATGGGTTAGATTAGAATCTATCCATAAAATTATTGGTGATAAAAGTTATTTGACAGCACTATCAAGAGGTAGAAACCTTTTTGGATATAAACCATATCCTGATACTGTAATTGAAGGCTTTTATAAATGTGCAGCTGAAGCTGGCCTTGGTATCATGAGAATTTTTGATGCTTTGAATGATATAGATAATATCAAATCCAATGTTGTATTTGCAAAACAATATGGAATAAAAGCAGATTGTGCTATTTGCTATACAGTAGATCCAAAGTTTACACCAAGACAAAGAAATGAAGCATTGCTTGCAGGTAAAGAATTACCAGAAAATTTATTCAATACACAATACTTTGTTGATAAAGCTATAGAAATGGAAAAATTAGGCGCCGATATGATATCTATAAAGGATATGGCAGGTATTATGCATCCTAAGAGAACAATGGAGCTTGTAAAAGGACTCAAAAAAGCTGTTAAAGTGCCAATTGATTTACACACACACTCTACACCAGGATATGGATTGGCGTCTGCAATTGTTGCTATTGTAAATGATGTTGATATTGTAGATACTGTATTATGGAACTGGGCTGGTGGTCCTTCTCATCCTGCATTTGAATTCGTTTGGGAAGTTTGCCGTAGATTAAATATAGAAATCGATGTCAATCTTGATGCTACTTATAAGATAAATGAAAAATTATTAGAACTCCGCGAAGAATTAAAAAAATATGATACAATAAGAAAACTTCCTATGCAGTTTGATTTTAGAAAAGATAAAATGCCACCACAAATAGATAAACTTTTTGATAAAGCAATTGAAGCAGCACAAAAAGAAGATATAGAGCATTTATTAATTTATTCACAACAGATTGAAGATTACTTTGGCTTCCCACCACCAGATGAAGCTGTAAGAGATGCAGAAATCCCAGGTGGTATGTATACAAACATGGTTGCACAATTAAAACAATTTAAACAAGAGCATTTATTACACAGAGTGCTTGAGTGCGTTCCAAAAGTTCGTTATGATGCTGGATTAATTCCTTTAGTTACTCCTACAAGCCAGATAGTTGGCGTGCAGGCTGTAATGTGTGTGATGGATGAAAATAAAGGTCTTCCATGGTATACTAATGTAAATGCACAGTTTAGAGATTTAGTGATGGGACAATATGGTAAAACTCCTTGGCCTGTTGATCCTGATTTTCGTGAAAAGATCTGTGGTAGTCGTGAAGAAATTCCTTATAATGTTGATAATTACGAAGAACAAGCAAATCCTGTATTGCCAGAATTTGGAAATGTCCATTTAATACAAAATCAACGCGAAAGATTGTTGATGGAATTACTACCACAAGTTGCTGAAAAATTCTTAAGATCCAGAAGAGAAAAAGAATACGATGAGTATTTGAATCAGCAGTATGAAGAAAAATTGAAAAAACTTCAAGAAGAAAAAGAAAGATATAAACAACTATCAAAAGAAGAGAAAGAGAAAATTTTACAACAGGGCTTATGGACAGGTTGGTAGTAAAATAAAAATGTTACTCAGTATACTGAAAAATTTTGCACAATTGGAATAATATAAAGCGGCTGCTTTGCAAAAAGTAGCCACTTTTTTTATTTTACAAATGGTGCTTTATAGTTACCGATAACCTTCGTTCAACTACGCTGCATTCAACTTAGCATAGGCAGCAAATGAGTTTGTTAACACTCGATAATCATTAATTATGAATGAATAGGTTTATTATATGGTATGATTTATAATGTAAAGCCATCATCAACAATAATATTTTGCCCATTTATGGCAAAAGAATCATCTAAGATTAAGAATTTATATACTGAAACTATATCTTTTACATCTAATAATCCTTTGTTGATGCAATATTTTTTATAATTAGTTCTGAAATTTTCATTATGTTTGTTATATATTCCACCTGGGCTTACACAGTTAACTCTTATATTTTTACCTATTAAATATTTTGCAAAATATTTTGTTAAATGTATGATTGATGATTTTATTGCGGCATATTCAACGGGCATTGTAAAATTTTCATTTTCGTAAATATCAAATTTAGGAGCTACAACTCCATAAATAGAAGCAGTATTTATTATATTTCCGTAACCTTGTTTTATAAAAAATCTTGTAAATATTTGCATTACAAGGAAATATCCCCCTAAGTGCAAATTTATATTTTCGCAAAAATCTTCATAAGTAACATCTAACAAGTCTTTACCATAATTTTTGTTTTTAGGATAAGCAACATTGATTACAGCATCGATATTTTTATAAATATTAAGCGTTTGATTTATTAAATTCTCTAGTGATTCTTTGCTATTAATATCTACTTGTATGAATTTGAATTTGGATTGATGATAGTTGTGTTTTAATTTGTTGAGGAAATATTTGCAGTTTTCTTTGTTATAATCGGCAATGACGACATTAAAACTATCATCAAGAAATGAATTAACTAATTGTTGGCCAATTAGACCGCCGCCCCCGATAATAATAATGTTTTTCATAATTTACTCTAAATATTGAATTTTGATAAAGTTTTTTTGTATTCGGTCCATTCTCCGATATCAATCCACGCATTATCGCTTACAGGATAAATTGAAATTTTATAACCTTTTTCTTTGGCAATTTCTATCAAATTAGTTGCGTGGAAAAGTGTACTTTCTGGTATTAATTGAAGTAATTGTGTATTTATAATATACATTCCGGTATTAACTAAAAAATGGAATTCAGGTTTTTCTTCAATATTGGCAAGAAATCCATTCTTATCTAAATGACAAACACCGTAAGGAATTTTATACTTTTTAGTTGATGCAACAATGGTGATATCATTTTGGTTTTTTTTATGAAATTCTATAAGTGATAAGTAATCAATATCTATTATAATATCGCAATTGGTAAGAATAACAAAATCGCTATTAATTTGATTTTTTATTAAAGAAAGAGCTCCAATTGTTCCGAGAGGTTGCGATTCTTCTATGTAATTTATTTGAAAATCAAATTTACATTCGTTTAGGTAAGATTTTATAATATATCCTTTGTAGTTGATTGATACATAAAAATTATTAAAACCATAGTTATTAAATTTTTCGATTATAATTTCAAGAATAGTTTTATCATTGATAGGAATTAGTGGTTTTGGCAATACTTTTGTAAATGGCTCTAATCTTGTTCCTTGTCCGCCTGCCATAATGATAACAGGATATTCGATATTTTCAAAATCAGCAATAATTTTTTCTTGATGATCTTCTAAGAAAATGATTTCTATTAATTTGTTCTGGTTGTTTAATACAGGTATAACTTTCGCTCCAACGCTAAGTGCTTGTTCTGTAACTTTGCTTTTATTTTTAGATTCATTTAAAAAAAGAAAATTTTTTGTACAAGCATCGTAAGTAGTTCCGGAAAGGTTACCAGTGCTTAGGATATATCTTCTAATATCTCCATCTGTGAGAGAACCAATGATTTTATCATCACTATCAACAACAAATAAAATTTTATAGGGATTTTTTTCTAATAATTCAAGAACATTATAAATGCTTTGATCTTTGTTAATGATATAATTTTTTAACATAGCTTTATTCTATATTTCCTTTATGTAATTTACCAGCTTGATGAAAACCAGAATATTTTCTATATTGAATAGTAGTTGAATTACTGCCAATAAAAGAATTATCTTGAACAATGGCGCCGCCGTTGACAATGCTTCCAGTTGATATATGGCAATGGTTACCAACAATTGCATCGTGTTCTACAAGCGCTTTTGTATTGATGATACAATTAATTCCAATTTTAGCATCTGCATTTACAACAGCTTGATGCATAATTACTGTTCCTTCGCCAATTTGAGCGAATTTTGATACATAAGCAGTTGATGCTATAATAATGGGTAGATTGAAACCGATTGATTTTAAATGGTTGTATGATTTTACTCTAGCAGAGTTGCTTAATATATGTCCAATTGAAATAACTGCATTTTTAATATTTTTGAAGATATCGATCAAATCATCATCGAAGCCGATGATTTTATAATCCAGAACTTGTTTGCCAATGTTTTCTTTCAAATCAATTATTCCAGCGATGTTATATTTTTCAGTTGAAAGAATAACATCAACAACAGACTTGCAATGTCCGCCGCCGCCAATTAGTATTATATCTTCTTTATTTTTCATAATCTATAACCACTTGGAATATTAACAACTCTTTCATAATAAAATTTGGAATTAGTTAAATCGTCCGTTTGACAGTTTTTATACATATCAAACATATTCATAAGACGCCAAATGGCACGAGTTTGAATTTTATTGTTATTTGTAAATTCAAGGAAATTATTTCGTTGTTCTATATTATCAAAAATTAACGCATTTAGCCAATAATTAGAAGTTGAATTTTTAGGTTCAATGATTAAATTTATTTCATAAGGCTTAAGAAAATCAAGATATTTATTAAAAGTTTCTCTTTTGTTTTCAAATATTTGATTAGAATATTCCATTTGAGCAAAACCAATAGCGGCATTAACATTAGGCATACGGAAATTATAAGCAATTTTATCGTGAATAAATTCATAAGGATGTGGTAATTTTGCAGTAGTTGTAATGTGTTTTATGTAAGATGCAATACTCTCATCATTTGTTAAAATCATTCCGCCGCCGCCTGTAGTAATTGTTTTATTGCCGTTGAAACTAAGAATTCCAATTTTTCCAAAAGTGCCGGTATGCTGATTATTGTAAAAAGAGCCGATTGATTCTGCAGCATCTTCAACAACAGGGATGTTATACTCATTAGCAATAGATATAATTTCATCGATTTTGCAGGGATGTCCAAAAATATGAACAGGCAAGATTGCAGTAATTTCTTTACCAGTGAATTTATTGATTATTTTTTTAGTTCCTTTGTTATAGGTTGAATTATTTTTAAGCCATAAAGATAGTTTTTCGGGAGACATTCCGAGAGTATCTTTATCTACGTCTATGAATACAGGTTTGGCAAAGTTATGTGATATTGCATTTATTGTAGCTACAAAAGTTAAAGATTGAGTAATAACTTCTGTATCTGGTTTAACGCCGACAGAGTGCAAAGCAATTTGAAGTGCTACTGTTCCATTTACAACAGCTATTGCGTGTTTTGCATTTGTAAGAGATTTAATCGAATTTTCAAATTTTGTTACAAATTCTCCGACATAAGATACATAAGTTGAATCAATACATTCAGCAAGATATTTTTTTTCATTTCCTAAAAATACGGGAGCGTGTAAAGGAATAAAATCATAGTTAAAGTATAAATCTTTTACAAATTTAACAAAATCATTTTTGAATTTATCGTTATACATTGTATAAATCGGCTTTATAAATTGATAAATTTTGTTCAATCCATTTAATTGTTTCGATTAAACCAGTTTCAAGGTTATATTTGGGTTTCCAATTTGTGTTAGATAAAAGTTTAGAGTTATTGCAATATAATCTTTCCACTTCGCTATTTGCAGGCCTAATTCTACTTGTATCACTGATGATATTGATATTTTTACCAATTAGTTTAACTATTTGGTTAATTAAATCTTGCATTGAAATTTCAAAATTCATACCTATATTAGTAACTTCTCCAAAAAGGGAATTAGAATTGAAGATTTCATAAAAACCTAAAACAGTATCTTTAACATAAGTTAAATCCCTTGTAGGATGAAGATTACCAACTTTAATTGTATCATAACCGGATAAAATTTGAGTTATAATTGTAGGTATAATAGCTCTTGCAGATTGTCGAGGACCAAAAGTATTAAAAGGACGAACTATTTTAACAGGCAAATTGAAAGATCTGTAATAACTGATTGCTAATTGATCTGCAGCAATTTTGGTTGCAGAGTAAGGAGATTGCCCAACTAATGGATGTTTTTCATCAATAGGTATATATTGAGCAGTGCCATAAGTTTCGGATGTTGATGTAATTAGAATTTGTTCAATGTTTAATTCCTTGGCTGCTTGCAGGATATTGTAAGTCCCGTTGATATTTGTTTCAAGATAAGCTTTGGGTGATACATAAGAATAAGGTATGCCAATTAGTGCTGCCAAATGGAATACATATTTGATATCTTTCATTGAGTTGTAAACTGAATCATAATCTCTAATATCACCAGTGACTATTTCAATTTGATTTTTGATTGTGGAATTTTCGAGCCATCCCCAATTATTTTTGGAATTGTATCTAACAAAAGCTTTTACAGAAAACCCTTTTTCTACTAAAAGTTCTACAAGATGAGAACCAATAAAGCCACCAGCTCCAGTTACTAATATTTTTTCTTTCATAATTATCACAATTATTTAAAATACAAATATAGAAAAATTATAGTTAAAATAAAATTATGAATGCAATGATTTTTTGTTCATTGAGACAAGAAAATAATATTATTAGATTATACAAAATATTTGGTTTGTTGGATAATTAAAAAATATTATGGATTAGCAAAGTAATTAGGTAAATTTAATAAAGAGGTTGTAATATATTAAAGTGATTGATTAATTTATTACAGTTTTTACTTTTTGTTTTAAGAACTTGATTAAAATATAGGTAAATTTTTAATCGTGTAATTAACAACTATTTTACTTTTTCAATTGTAATTTTGAAAAATTTAGTATTTTGACAAAGAATAAAATAATTCTTATATAAAGATTAAATCTAAAATCTTCTTTTGAGTTTGCCTTCTTTATAGGTATTTTTTTTAATTTTCTGAATACCTTTATTTATTTTTGCTGCTAACATAGATAATTTCCCTTAATGGAAATGTACAAATTTTTAATTTATATTTTTTCTGCTCTATTATTTTGCGAAGTTAGTAATTCTCTAACTTCATTAATATTAATATCCATAATATCGGCAATTTATTCAATAGTATAATTTTTGTTATATAAAGACTTTGCAAAAAATCTTATTTATTCAAGTTTTCCTTCAAGTTTGCCTTTTTAGTACGCATTTTTTTTAATTTTATTAAAACCTCTATCTAATCTTGCTGGTAACATGGCTGGTTCTCCTTTTATATCTTCTACCTGTTCTTTTATTTCTTCTGGTATGTTTGGATTTGATGATAGTATTACTGTTAAATATTCCATCAATGTTTCCCTTATTTCCTTTGATATATGATCTTTTATTATTTTAATATATTTAAGCAAATCTTCTAAACGATTTCCATCTATTTTTTCAATTGAAAAAATTAAAGCTGCTTCATTCTTTTTTCCCTCTATCAACTCTCTTAATTGCACACTATCCAGCTGGGTTAAATCTATTGAAAAGTATTCAAATTTTGGAATATATCTCTCTACTACCCCTATATTCTTCTCTATCAATTCTGAAAATTCTCTCGCAGATTTTAATTTCTTTTCGCCATTATATATTACAATAGGTAACAACGGAGGCAATGGGAAATCATTTTTCTTTGTCTTTAATAAACTCTCGTAAAAAAGACAAATATAATTTAATAAATCCAGTGCCAGCCCTTTTTCATCTTTTCACTTAAACTCAAATAACAAAAATAGGTAAATCTCTCCGTGCTTTAGTTTTATTTTTTGTATCAAATCTCCTGTAAATGTTTGATATTTTTTACTTATAAATTCTTTATCTAACAATTCGATAGTTTCAATTTGATTAAAAAGTTCTTCGCTTACAAATCCTTTTATAAAACTTTCTGCTACTCCCTTGTGCGAAAAATATTGCTTATAAAGCTTATCTTAAAAATGATGTAATGATAATTTAGCTATATAAGTCCAAATATCTTGGTGAAATATAATAATTATATTAAATATTTCAAAATTATTGTATTTTTGTTTTCTAAAAAACTATTTCTTTCTTATATTATTTTTGTTATCAACAATAATAAAGATAAAAAATGGTCATCGAGTATTTATAATGAAATATTTTGATAAACTTTTACTGACTCAGCAATGAACTCAATAAAAGTACTAGCAAAACTTTTCACATACATTCTTAGAATTACTCGACAACCATTAAAAATAATTCACTGAAAATTATTAATAATACAATTGAATTACTATTCTTATAATTACTCTTTTAGAATACTACTAAAATTCTTAAACAATTACAGCCTAATAATTTTTTATTTTTCCAAAAATTATTTAAAAATATTATATCATTGTTCAATTTTCCTTAAAAAGAACTTATACATTATTAATATTCAATACTCATAGCCGATATTCCAGAAAATGGATCAACAGGGAATGCCGGTAATGTATAAGTAAAATGAATTCCAAATGCTACACCTTTAAAGTTTGTACTACTATTTAATATTGGATAAGTTGATTTATTACCCTCTTTATCTTTAATATCTGCTTCAGCTATATTAGTTGTTAATTTATAACCAGCATAAACTCCAATCTGAAATTCTGGATTTACTAAATAGTTAAACGAAGCATCAAATTTTAAGCCCCAAGCTTTTAAGTCATATGTTGTTTCGTGATCTACTATAAATTTATAGTTATGTTTAAATGATAAGACATTATATCCATATCCTGCTCCTAATTCCAAATTCAATCGTTTTAACCAAAATTTTTTGGAAAGGGAGAAATATAGTGAGTAAGTGTACATATTAGAAATTTCATAAGAGTCATCTACATCAGCACCAAATACACCGCCACTTGCTTCTATATTAGCAAATGTTTGTGTAATTCCTGTAAGTTTTGCTAAATTCATAGAAAACATTACATCTAAACCGAAAGCAGATTTGATATCATCATTAAGAAATGTGAAATTATCTTTTGAAATATTCAATCCAAAGTATTTTGTTCTAAGTCCAATATCAATTCCTAAATTTGGTCTTTCAGAAAGGTATTGTCCTCTTTCAAAATTACCGCTGATATATGGTTTAAATAAAGTTGGATTGTAGCCTATTTTATCTTTATTATCTCCAATTTTTTCAGCACGGACAAATCCTATTTTCTTTTTTTGCAATTCACCTTTTTCATCTTCCATAACTTCTACAACATCATAACCATCATCTAATTCAACGCCTTCTTTCGTACCAATATTAACTTCTAAATAATTGTTAAATATACCTTTATCAACATTGGCAATTTCTCCAGCCAGGCTAAATTCTGGTATTTTTTTCATATCTACGGCCCAGTTTTTCACAAGTGTATTGCACGCTAACAATTTGGCATATTGTTTATAATCCAATTCTCTGTTTTTAATACGATATTTTTCACCCACAGTAGTTACTTCAATACCTACAAAAGGTACAACAACTTTGTTAACAGGTACAATTGAAAAATTTTTTGCATCTTTTGTATTTACTTTTAACCAAACTATAAAACCAGAAATACTAAATGTATATTTGCCATTTTCTTCATTTTCGGAATAGCTTGTGATAACTGGTAAATAAAGATATGCAGCATTATAAACTTTAAGAATATCCTCAGCAGTTATACCAGAAGTTTTCATTTTATCAACAATTGCACGAACTTTTTGTTCTTCTGTAAGATTTTCATTAGCACGGATTTCTTTAACATTTTCAAGCTCTTTTATTAAAAGATCTTTAACGGTTCTATCAAATAAAACAATTATTTCATTATAATCATAATCGCTCATTGTTTCTAAACCTGCCCTAAAATCTTCAAGAAACTCTTTAGGAAGAGTGTTATAATCAAATCTGTTTAAATGTATATGCTGGGAAATTCTATTATAGAGCATATTTTTCAATTCCTGATCGGGTTTTTGGGCAAAAACTATCTCACCAAGAGATGTAATTGATTTCCTGTAATATTTGCCATCTTGAGCAAACATACTAATTGTAATTAGCAAAAAAGTAACAAATGTTTTCATAAAATACCCCCAATTATTATAGTTTAATTTACAATATAATATACTTATATCAATCATTAAAAAAAAATAAAAAAAAGGGCTAACTAAAAACTAGCCCTTCAATATAATTGAAATAATTAAATACCAAAACTTACATTAAATCTAAATGTTCTTGGTTGACCAGGAACTACGCCATATCTATCAGCAGATGTAAAGTAAACTTTATCAAATACATTATCAATATTCAATCTTAATGAGATGAAATAATCCTGAGCAATTTTTGTATAATAACCTAAACCTAAATCAAATGTCATAACTTCTGGTAATGTATTTTTAATTTTAGCTACAAACACTTTACCTTGTTGAATTTGACCATTATAAACGTAATAACCATCATACCAATAACCATCAACTGGTAAATATCCTTCACCATCAAGAACATAATTTCTAGCAAAGTAGTGGCCACTAAAGTTAGCTGAGAAACCTTGATATTTGTATGATAATGTAATGTTGAAAATTGTTTGTGGTCCACTAGCAGTATGTTTATTTTTCAAATCTTCAAAATACATAACACCTTTTGAACCATCTGGCATGTAAGCATCACTATTGAAAATTCTTTTTTCAATAATATTACCATTAGCATCTCGTTTGTATTTTGCCTCATCAGCAACCTTAATCCATCTATTATCCATATATGTGAAAGATGATGATAATCTTAATCCTTTCAACTTTTTAGAAATTTTATCTAGTTTCCATTCGCCTTCAAATTCAAAACCTGTATTTCTTGATGTACCAATAAGTTCTGTTCTATTGCCGTCTCTATCGAAACCAGGTTCACCAGCTCTTGATACATCACGAATTCTTGCAGATTTGTTATCCCATAAAATGTAGAAAGTGTTTAATTTTAAGTTTTGGAATTTATCTTTCCAACCAAAACTTAATTCATATTGGTTAGATTTTTCATCTTTTGCTTGTGGTTGCAATATACCTTGATTATAATAAACCCCTAAATCAACTCTTCTTTCAGTATGAGCGAAATTAGCAAAAACATTGAAGTTTTTATTAACATTATAGTTGATACCAAACTTAGGTTGCCAGAAGCCTCTTGATCTTGTTGCATTTATTAGATTAAATTCATACCAGTTCCATTGAGTACCTGATTGACCAATCATATAAAATTTACCATTTCTTTTGCCTTCATAAGTACCTACAGAAGGATTAGTAGCAGGGTCTACAGCATTTGGTAATCCTAATTTATCGGCAGTAGAGTCATGCAATTGTCTTCCGGTAGCGTTCTCACTAGGCATATTTTCTTTAAGGGTATAATCATAATGTACATATTGCAATGATGTCATGATATTGAATTTTTCATACAACCAATTACCTTGTATAAACAATGTATATTGTGGAACAGTACCGACATAATTTCTGTATTGTGTTACATATTGTGGGTCGTTTGCTAAATCCCACTCGAAAATATTACCTAAATCGCTCTTAGGATGTTTTAAATCTCCCTGTTTTACAAATCTACTAAATCTCTGAGCAAGCCCATTACCATCTCTAACAATATTACCTTGTTCATCTACAAACATATATTGCTGAGAAATACGAGTAAGTTGTTTTTTTTCATTTCTATAGAAAGAGTACCCAGCAGCATCTACAGAATCAGTAAAAATTGTAGCAAAGTGTCCGGGGTGATCTGCACGCCAATGTCTAAACTCTGCACCTAAATTTAAATTCAAATGTAAATTATCTGTAAAAATATCAGCAAATTTGTGATTATAATTTAATATAACTCCTGTTTGTTTATGGAACGAATATGAAGCAGATTGATAAGCTCCTTTTAAGTAATATTTTGCAATAGTAGTATCATTTATATAACCATCATTACCATAAAACCAACCTGGTTGAGTATTGGCATCGCTATAATCTTTACCCAAAATACCACTCATTGGCACATAATAGTTTTCATACCCTGGTAAAGCAGGATATAATTTATTATAAACATTCATATCAAAAACTCTACCAGCTTTTGATAAACTTACCCCAGCTCCTCTACCCATTGAATAAAATGATGTTAAAGAAAGTGATGATACCCCTGGTTGAATTTCCCAATTGTAACTTAATTCAATTTGTGGTTTATGATAAAAATTATAAGCTAAATTAACATAATCTGGTCCAACAATCTCTCTTGTATCATCAAGCATTCCGTATGCTTCTTTTCCTGTTACAGGATTTTTATAATGTCTTAATTGTTCAACAAGTGATTTTGGTAAAAACCCAGAGGAGTTTGCATCATAGCCAAATAATTTAAAGTAAGCAGCGTGATTGCTATAAGAATAACCATGTCTTTGTGGTGCACCACTTATAGTAAGTTTAATTTGTTGTGTTTCTGTTGGGAAAAATGAAGAAGTGAAATAGTAATCCCAGCTTTCATATCTTGCACCAATTCTTGCACCATCGCTCATTTTTCTGCGGAAATTCAATTTAAATGCAAATTTATCATCGAATAACAAACCAGAATTGAATCTAATTGCATAAAGTTGATTGTAATTACTACCAATATTTGCTTGTCCTCTCAATTGGAATTTAGCATCTGCTTCATCTGTTACCATATTAAAAGAGCCACCAAATGAACCAGAACCATATAACGATGAACCTGCACCTCTTTGCACTTGAATATTAGAAACATTAGAAGATACAGACCCCCAGTTTGACCAATAAACTCTATTGGACTCAGGGTCATTTGTAGAAATTCCGTTTACCATCACCTGTACATATTCTTGAGAAAAACCTCTTACATAAACTTGTGATTCACCATTACCGGAACCATCTGTTGGTGCAGCAAAAACGCCAGCAGTTCCTTTAATTAATAGTGGCGCATCTTGTCCAGCTTGTTTTTCATCTAGTTGCTCTTTACCAATGTTGGTAAATGAAACGGGAGTTTCTCTTTCTTTTGCTCTTGAAGCTTCAACAACTGCTTCTTTAGTAATGATTGAAGTTGGATTTAATTCAAAATTCAAATCTTTAATATTACCTTTTACCTCAATTTCCTTTGTGAAAGCCTCAAAACCTACACAACTAACTTTTATAGTATATTTTCCGGCTGGAACATTTACTAATTTATAAACACCTTTTGCATCAGTTGCATCACCGTATCTTGTTTTTACAAGTTGTACATTGGCGGCTTGAATTGGTAAATCATCTTCTGTACTGGTTACTTTTCCAGTAATAGTATAGTTTTGTGCCCAAGCTATAGACACTAAAGACAATAATAGCAATAATTGCTTCAAGATTTTCATAATTTTCACCTATTTTAAATAACTTTTGGACTATTAAATTAATACATTTTTTTTAATAAAAAAAATTTTTTTTATCCTTTCTAAAAAACAATAGTTCTAAAAGAAAAAGTGAGTTTATTGTCTTCATTATTTTGGGCACTCTATATTTTAATATTTGTAATTTCCTAACTAAATATATTGATACATTATTAATTGCCTCAGGAGAATACTAATACATAACTTATTAATAGGCATACAAACATTTGATCAAAACAAGAACAGGTAATCATTTTTATGTTGATAAAACCAAAGAAGCATGTGAGTTGATTAAACAATATTATAAAACAATATTTTTTCACCCCCTTAGTGAATTTTAAGATAGTTTTAAAAAAAGCATCTAACCTATAGATATATAAACCAATTTAAGATTAATAAATATTGAAAAACCTTTTTTTTATTCTTTACTATTAACTTCTTATTTATTACAATTGAATTATTGACAAGTAAATATTTTTTTATTGTTTATAAAAATATCTTATTTTTCTTTTTTAAAAAAAAATTGTAAATTTATTATAAAAAATTAAAGAGATTAATATGAGCATTTTAAATTCACTACTACTATCTACTATTAAAATAATGCCCAAATCTGTAATCAGATACTTTGCAAGCAATTATATTGCTGGTGAATCATTAACAGATGCTATTAATGTTATCAAAAAATTGAAAAGTGAAGGTTTTGATACTACTATCGATTTATTAGGTGAATTTGTTGATAGCCATTTTTTAGCTATTAAATCGAAAGAGGATATAATTGATGATATTCGAACTATTGGACAATATAAATTACCAACTTATCACTCTTTAAAACTCACACAACTTGGTTTAGGTGTCAATGTTGAGCTATGTGAAGATAATCTTACACAAATTTTAACTGCAGCAAAAGAAAATAATGTTTTCGTAAGAATTGATATGGAAAATACACCTTACACTTCTTTAACACTAGAAATCTACAAAAGAATGCGTAAAAATTTTGATAATATCGGTATAGTGTTACAAGCATATTTGTATAGAACAGAAAAAGATATTGAACAACTAAAAGAATACCAGCCTAATGTTCGTTTGGTTAAAGGTATTTATATCGAAGAACCAAAAGATACAATCAAAGATAAACAAAAAATTAGAGATAATTATTTAAAATTATTAGATAAAATGCTTGAATATAAATTCCATGTTGCAATCGCTACACATGATGACTATTTAACTGATAATGCAAAAGAGTTGATTAAAAAATATAGTTTATCTAAACAAGATTATGAATTTGAAATGCTTTTAGGGGTAAGGAATAAACTTAGAAATCAATTAAGAGATGAAGGACATAGAGTTGTAATTTATGTACCTTATGGTATCGATTGGTATGGCTACTCTATAAGACGATTTAATGAAAATCCATCTGTAGCAATGCATGTATTTAAGAGTATATTCCATATAAACTAGAATTTTACATATTTTTAAAATATTCAGAAAAAAACGAAGGAAAAGCTTTATAATCTAGTGAAAATGTTTTACCAGATTGGTATATTTTATAACCGCGGTAAGCAATCATAGCGGCATTATCGCCACAGTATGACAAATCCGGAAAAACAACTTGTTTTTTGTATTTATTACCAATTTCCAAAACTTGTTCTTTTAAATATTTATTGGCAGCTACACCGCCCACAACAGAAATTGAATTAAAATCGAATTCTTTAAGTGCAAGTTCAATTTTATTTGTTAGTGCTGTTATGGCTGCATATTCAAATGATGCACAGATATTATTTATATCTTCTTGTGGAATGTTGCCGTCCGGATAATTTCTTTGCACATGATACAAAACAGCCGTTTTTATGCCACTGTAGGAAAAATCGTATTTGTTTTTTAATTCAGAAATTGGGAATTTGATTGCAGAACGCTTCCCTGATTCTGCAGCTTTTGAAATTGCTGGACCGCCGGGGTATCCTAAGCCAAGTAATTTAGCAACTTTATCAAATGCTTCGCCTGCCGCATCATCTACGGTTGAGCCTAATTTAATAATTTCGTAGTCACTTAAAACATTCAAAAGCATTGTATGACCACCTGATACAACAAGTGTTAACACTGGAAATTGTGGCTTAGGTGTCATTAGAAAGCTGGAAAAAATATGACCTTCAATATGGTTTACTGGTATAAATGGTTTTCCTGTTGAAAATGCAAGTCCTTTTGCAAACGTTAAACCTACAAGTAAAGCACCGATAAGCCCTGGTCCCGCGGTTGCTGTTATTATATCTATATCATTAAGTGTAAGATTTGCTTCTTTCACTGCCTGATCTAAAAGTGGCTTAATTGTTTGCAAGTGTGCACGGCTTGAAAGTTCTGGAACAACTCCACCATAAAGCTTATGAAATGATTGGGAATAAATTAAATTTGTCAATACTTTATCGTTTTCCAGTATAGCAACTGATGTTTCATCACACGAAGATTCTATGCCTAATATATACATAATTTTTTTTATTTTTGTAACAAAAATATGGAATTTTTATAACTTTTTGAAATTTTAATTTGTTTAATAAGTAAACAATGGATTTATAATGAAAACTAAAGAAGAAATACTCGATTTTCTTGAGTTGATTGTTAAGATATTAAAGTTTAATAACGAAAATCCTTTCAAGATTAAATCATTTGAAAATGCTATTGATATAATCTTTTCAACTGATGAAGTAATAGTTAAAAATATGATAAATAACAGAGAATTAGAAAATATTGATGGTATTGGTAAAGGAATAAGTCAAACTGTTTATGATTTTTATTTCGATAACAAGAGAGGTATTATAGATAAATTTTTAGAAAACTATCCCGAAACTGTTTTCGATTTATTTAAAATCAAAGGATTAGGACCTAAAAAAATATCACAAATTGTTGGTGATTTTGGTATTAAAAGTTTGGATGATTTATTAAATATAGTTCAAGATAATGATGATACTAAATATCAAAAACAGCTAAAAAAAGTTATTTCAAATAATGTGTGGAATACTTTAGTTCCACAAATCAAGTTTTTAAAATCGAGTATGAATAAACTTCTTTATCCGTTTGCATTGAAAAAAATAGAAAAACTTATAAATTTCTTAGAAAAAAGTGAGAGTGTAGTAAAAATTGATATAACGGGTGAATTAAGAAGATATCTTCCTGTTATCTCGAAATTAGAATTAGTTGTGCTTGCAAATTCTGATATTGAAGATTATTTAAAAAGTTTTATTGATGATACAATCACAAAATCAACAAAAATAATTTTTGATAAATCAATTCAATATTTTGAGTTTGTATTTGATGGCTATCTTACTATTTTATATATGGCTAAACAGGATGATTTTAGCGAAACATTGAAATTAACAACACCTGACGAAAATTTTTTATCAAAGATAAATGATATAGAAATTCTTGATAAAGTTATTCCAGAAATGCAAGAATTGGAAAATGTAGATAAATTGGATAGACCAATATCTAGTATAATTAGCAATAATGATATTCAAGGGATATTACATTTCCATACAAATTGGAGTGATGGACATAATTCAATAAATGAAATGTTTGATGTAATTCAGGATATGGGATTCAAGTATGCAGGAGTTTGCGACCACAGTAAGTCATCTTTTTATGCTAATGGATTAAACGAAAAAAGAATTGAAGAACAACACAATGTTATTGATGAATTACAAAAAATCTATAAAATTAAATTATTAAAGGGTATTGAATGTGATATATTATTGGATGGTTCTCTGGATTATTCTAATGAAATCTTAAAATTATTCGATTTTCTTGTAATATCTGTTCACAACTTTTCTTATGATGCCGATGAAAAAGCTTATACCAAGAGAATCATTAAAGCAATCGAAAATCCTTACTCTAATATTTTGGGGCATCCTACAGGTAGATTGTTACTTACTCGTTTGCCTTATCCTGTTGATATTTATAAAGTAATAGATGCTTGTATTGAGAATAATGTAATCATTGAAATTAATTCTACTCCATCGAGAATGGATTTAGATTGGAAATATTTATATTATGCAATGGATAAAGGTGCTAAGTTTATAATAAACAGTGATGCCCATGCAACATACGAAATACATAATATTTATTATGGTATCAAAGCTGCTAGAAAAGTTGGTTTACCAAAGGAAATGGTAGTTAATACTTATGATTTTGATAATTTTCTTGCATCATTAAAAAAGTAATTTTTGGAATACAAAAAAAGTATTGTTAATTTACAAATTTGTAAAAAAGATTTTAGAAATGAGTAACGCACTTTCAAATATTCAAAACTTTCTGGATGATGAGCTAAAGGAATTTAACAAAAGACTTAAAAAAGATATTTCCAGTAAAGTATTAATTGTAGATTTAATTACTAAATATATACTTTATACCAAGGGCAAACAATTAAGACCACTTTTAGTGCTCCTTTCTGCAAAAGTTTGCGGCGGTATAGCCGAAAGAACATATCGCGCAGCTTCTTTAGTCGAAATTTTACATACCGCTACATTAGTTCATGACGATGTTGTAGATGAAGCTGAAAAAAGACGAGGTTTCCCATCATTGTATTATATATGGAAAAGCAAAGTTTCTGTTTTAATGGGCGATTATCTACTTTCTAAAGGACTTATGGTTGCTGTTGATAATGGTGATTATGATTTTTTGCAATCTATAACTCATACTGTTAAAAGAATGGCCGAGGGAGAACTCTTACAGATAGGAAAAGCTAAAAAGCTAGATCTGGATATTGATACATATTATAAAATTATCTCAGATAAAACGGCTTCTTTAATTTCTACTTGTTGCGAAGTTGGTGCTATGAGTGCAAGTAATGATCAAGAATTGAGACTTAAATTAAAAGAAGTAGGTGAAGCTATAGGAATTGCATTTCAGATAAAAGATGATATTTTAGATTTTGTTGGGTCATCTTCTGGTAAAAATAAAGGTGCTGATCTTAAAGAAAAGAAGTTTACACTTCCATTACTTTATGCACTTTCAGTAGCAGAGAAATCTGAAGCTAAAAAAATCAAGTATCTTATAAATAAGAAAAATATTTCATCTTTTGATACTGTGCTGGAATTTATTAACAAGTATCAAGGACTTGAATACGCTCAGAAGAAAGCCGAAGAAATAGCAGAACAAGCAAAAAAAACTATTTGTAGTATTACTGATGACAAATCGGCTAAACTTTTTTGCGAGCTAATTGATTTTATTGTAACCAGAAATAAATAATGAAAAACTCTATAATTTGCAAATATTGCAATTCTGAAAATCCATTTTACAACTTAAACTGTTCTAATTGTAATGCATATCTAAGAGATAAAGTTCCAAATATAGATTTTTGGAAAACTTTTTGCGGAATTATCTTTAATCCAATTGAAACATTCAATTTGATTATTTTTGCAGAAAAGAAGAATTATGTTCTAATTTTCAATATATTGAATTCTATTGCAATTTTTTTTGCTTCTCTTATATTCTCAAATCTAACAATTAATATCAAAGATACTTACGCTCATAATTTTATTAGTTATAACTTAATATTTTTATGGTTTTGTGTTTTTTTATCAATTAATTTAATCTATATTTTGAGTTATTTAATTTTTAAAATTTACCAAAAATTCAATAGATTTTTTTTAAGAATAAAAGATTATTTCACTGTTGCGATATATTCAAATTTGCCTATAATTTTATGGAGCTTTATAATATTTCCTATATCATTGGCCACATTGGGAGAAACTCTAATAAATTGGTATCCAGCACCTTATTTATATAAACCATTAATATTTTATACTTTACTAGTATTGAGCGTATTATTTTTTATTTATAATATTGTTTTGTATGCAATTGGAATTTTTAGTTTAATCAAGCGAAAACTTATAGCTACAATTATGTCTTTAATTTATCATGCATTGATTTTGGGTGTTATGATGTATTGTTGGATACTTGTAATTAATTTATATAGATATTAAAATTTAAAAAATTATAGTGATATGAAATATCAAAATAAGAATAATTAGTTTGAAGGTATAAAAATGATAAAAAAAACAGATATACTAATAATAGGTACAGGAATAGCAGGACTATTTGCTGCTTTGAAATGTGCTAGTTATGCACAAGTAACAATCGTTACTAAAAAACAAAAATCTGATTCTAATACAAATTATGCTCAAGGTGGAATAGCAAGCGTGATCGATCCAAATGATAGTTATGATAAACATATTCAAGATACTATCATTGCAGGTGCTAACCTAGGAAATATTAAAATGATTGAAATACTTGTTAAAGAAGGACCAGATAGAATTAAAGAATTAATACAACTTGGTACACGTTTTACAACTAAAGATGGGAAATTGGATTTAGCAAGAGAAGGCGGCCACTCTATGCACAGAATAGTTCACGCAGATGATTTAACTGGTGCAGAAGTTGAAAGAGCTTTACTCAAAAAAGTTCAAGAACACCCTAACATAGAATTATATGAAAATCATTTTACTATAGATTTGATTACAGAACATCATATAAAACATAAAAGAAATGCACCTATTGAAAACAGAAATTGCTGGGGTGCTTATGTCCTTGATACAAATAAAAATCAAGTTATAACATTTTTGTCAAAAGTAACTATTTTAGCTTCTGGCGGAGCTGGACAAGTTTATCAACATACAACCAATCCAAGAATTGCAACCGGCGACGGATTTGCAATGGCTTATCGTGCTGGAGCAAAAATTGGAAATATGGAATTTATTCAATTTCATCCAACTGCATTTTATTCTCCTATCAAAGAATCTATATTTAGCAATGCATTTTTGATATCCGAAGCAGTGCGTGGTTTTGGAGCGAAGTTGGTAAATTCAAAAGGCGAACAATTTATGCATAAATACGATGAACGCAAAGAATTAGCCCCACGTGATATTGTTGCACGTTCTATTGATAACGAATTGAAAAAATCAGGTGATAATTGTGTATTCCTTGATATAACGCATAAAAATAAAGATGAGATAATCGAACATTTCCCAAATATTTATAAGCATTGTTTAGAAAAAGGTATTGATATTACAAAAGATTTAATTCCTGTTGTGCCAGCAGCCCATTACACATGTGGAGGTGTAGTAGTCGATGCAAATAGTAAAACATCTCTGGAAAATTTATATGCCTGTGGAGAGGTTTCAATGACTGGAGTTCACGGTGCTAACAGATTAGCATCTAACTCTTTATTAGAAGCGTTGGTATTTTCTCATCGAGCAGCGATGAATATTAGAGATACTATAAAAAATAAATTTATTTCCAAGGATGATGTGCCGGCGTGGGATGAATCCGAAACTATTACTGCAGAAGAAAAAGTGCTTGTCTTTCACTCTATTAATGAAGTTAAACAAGTAATGTGGGATTATGTTGGTATTGTGAGGTCCAATTTAAGATTAGAAAGGGCTTTTACAAGAATACATAACCTGTATGTTGAAAACGAAGAACTTTATAAAAAGACTAAAATTTTCGAGGAGTTACTCGAGTTAAGAAATTTAACAGCTGTTGCTCATATGATTATTAAATGCGCTCGTGCTAGAAAAGAAAGTAGAGGACTTCATTATAGCATTGATTATGAAAAAGAAATATTACCTCCACAAGATACTATAATTGTTAATAGAAATTATTAAAAGTTAATCAATATATAAAGTTTCATTATGATTGGAAACTAATAATAAATTTATATAATAAAACTATAATTGTATTAAAGTTTTTTTTAAAATATTTTTACTATGCGCATTATTCTTTTTTCTAATATTCTTTGATTAATTGCTAATATATTAGTGATTGTAATTATTAAATTTTATTCATTGCCCATATCACCAGGGAAACTTATTCTAATAACTCGAAATTTCCCCTCCCAGTTCCATTTATCATAAATATATAAAGCTTCAAACAATTCTTTCTTCCCTTCAAATATACATTGTAATTCATTGAAAAATAGTGAGTTACAAAAACTGCTTAGATGGGAAAGAAATACATATTTATTGTTTAATTAATTCAAATGCTTCTTTTGTCTTATCTACATAAAAATAATTATCTGTTCTTATTTCACTAAATGTTTGTATTCCTATTGGTAAGTTACGTATTATATTCTCCATAATGCTAAGATTTGGAATCTTAGATTATTAATTTAAGTAATTTAACATTTAGTTACAAATTAATGAGTTCAACAAATTGTTATATATTTTTGCGTAGGCACAAAAAGAGGGCTCAGTTTTCACTGAGCCCTCTTTTCACTTAATCTAACACTATTTTACTAACATCATTTTCTTTGTTATAGTAACACTTCCAGATTTTAATTGATAAATATAAGTACCAGAAGGTAAGTTCGTAGCATTAAAGTTAACTATATCTGTACCAGCATTCATATATTTATCAACCAATGTAGCAACTTCCTGTCCTAACATATTGTAAACTTTAAGTGTAACATGTCCAGCTTTTGGAATTGTAAAACCTATTTTTGTTGTTGGGTTAAATGGGTTTGGATAGTTTTGTCCTAGCATATAACCATTAATTTTTGTAGCTTTATCATCTGTTCCTAATGCCTCACCTACAAATACATGTTTTTCCACACATGGTCTATCTGTATTGAAGATACATACATATGCAGTTTTTCCATCAGGGCTAAATCCCATACCTCTTGGTCTTACATCTTCTAAAGGATTTCTTTTCATTGTGAACCATGCAATACTATCTTTCAAAACAGGATGTAATGGATCAGATACATCAAAAGCATACCAAACTGATGGTCTATATCGATAAACTTCATTTGGATCAGATTGATTTGGCATATCAGTTTTAGAACCACTACCAACCCATAACCAATTTGTTTCTGGCTGCCATGCAAATGATTCAGAGGAAACATTTTCAATTGTTGCAACAGAATCTGTTGAACCAAACAAACCACCATATTTGTAAATTATTATTCTTCTATTACTATAACCAGCCCAGAAAATATATGTTTCACCATTAATTTCTCTTACTGCAAATGACCTTGAAAAACCTTTTGTTGCCTCCAAAACATCTTTCTGGAAATTCATTTCATTATCATAAAGTTTTAATGGATTTCCACCAACAACATGTGCTGTAAAAATACCATCATTAGTTCCCCAGCATGCTGTTAATGAAGCACCAGACACTGGTTTTACTTTATCAATACCTTGACCTGTCTTATAATCAATTCTTATAACCTGATCAAAATAAGAAGCTAAGATATTTCCATCTTTATCTAAACCAAGCCCTCTACCTGTATTTCCTGACCATGTCCATGCACCTTTGTCCACAATTAAAGTACCACCTAATGTATCTACAACACCACCTGTAGTAGTTACATGAAATATCGGGGAAAATGATGCTTGTGTACCATCTGGATTAAAGCAATATAATACACGTGTTAGCTGTTTTTTCCCACCTACTAAATCATTTGTACCTGGAATATAAACAGCAATTGAATCTGTAGCATAATAAGGTTGGATCCATATTTTGCCATCTGGATCAACAGCCAGTCCATGGATACCTCTTTTTAAGAAATACATCTCATTATTAATTTTCCCACCTGCAGTATCCGGAAAAATACCACTAAATTTCCAGTTACCAACAATTGTTGAGTCTTGTGCAAATGCACTACCAAGTATAACGGTTAACAATAATACTGCAAATAACTTTTTCATGGGTTCCCCCTGATTTTGGTTAGTAAATTATGTTGTTGAGTATATTAAATATCTCCTCTTCCGTAGTAAGGAGCAGTCTCAATCCCCGTATAAATTTTAAAAATTGTTTGTTTGTAAGTTTTGCCATCAGGTGTAGCTCTAATTAGATAAATAAATTTTTTATCAGCACCGCCACCAGCTATTGAAACAATATTTGGTTCAACAAAACAAGTACCAGTTAATTTATTTAGTGCAAGCATAGATTCAAATGTCTTATCTGGTTTTACCCAAACTAAAGGCACTGTATTATTGCTACCTATATAAATATCCCCGTTTTTAGAAAGAGCAATTGCATTTACGCGAACTTGATTTGCACCTTTAGCTGAACTAAACATTATTTCAGGTGTTGTATTTAGTGTTCCGTTATTAATTTCAAATCTTACAACTTTTTCAATACCAACTTTATCAGCACCGCCAATATATAAATACTCCTTGCCAGCAAGTTTAATATATTTACAACTTCTCATATCATAAATATCTACATCATTTATTGTAAAATCTACATTTGTTTTGTATTTGCTAGCTCTGGTTAAAAGCACAATTTTTTTAGCAGTTTTTGTTATAGTCCAGATATTTAAACCTTCATCAAAATCAAAATCAGTAATTGTACTAATGGATTTTATTTGATTTATTTTATTATCTTTAGTTGAAACAAGGTAATTTAATCCGGCAGCGTACATAGTATCACCTGGACCCATTTTCAACCCGGTAAATTGACCACTAAATTTAGCAAATTCTGCATATTCACCAGTGTTTTTATCAAATTTAAAGATACCTTTTGAAACATTACTTTGGGTTATACAGAAGAAAATATTATCTTGCTTATCAATTGTTATAGATGCAACAGGTTTATCAATATCAGGGAATTTAATAGGAACAAGAATACCCCTTATTGCACCGTTAATTTTATAAGTAGCAAATGTAGGTACACCAAATTTTTCAATTTTTACGGTTAAAGTATCAATTTTTTCACTATCTTTTAAAGGATCGTATAGTAAAGGTAATTTGAATTGTAATTGATTAGATGTATAATTATCATTATCAATAGAAGCTAAATATGCTTTAGCTAATGAGCACCAAACTTTCATGTTATTTATATTACCGGCAAAATTTGAACCAGTAACTTTAATAGTAGTAACCCCTTGAATATATTCTGCACCTGTATTTACAATTTCCAAATTAGTAATTGTATGTTGAGCAGAATCTGGTAATAAAGAATCTGTTCCCCACAAAGATTTAGTATCATCTTCAGGGTTACAGCCTGCTATAAAAAGCAAGCCAACTAATACAATTGTTGTATATATTATCTTTTTCATCTTCCTTCTCTGTTTTTTTTCTTAAAAAGCAATGTTTACAGAAATTTGTTGAACATCAGTAAATGCTTTGTTTTTCCATGGTACATATGAATAGTTTATACCTATACCATTATAATTTATTCCCAATCCGTAAGTAAACCAATGTTCATCATTTGGTGCTGAATATCCTAATCTCAATGAAATCATTTTTGCAAATGTATAATCTAAACCTACATTTACTTGTTCTTTATAATCTCTTGGCTTGCTGAAATCTAACGACATTTGTAAAGAATGTTCATCTTTCTTTAATTCAAATAAATCTGCTAAATTATATGCTAAACCAATTGTTAAACACAATGGTGCCTGGAATGATTCTCTTTCTACCTGTATATCTGGTGAAAAATTCTTAAATGATGCAGCAAAATCTAAACTTTGAAATCCTGTATGATACAACATACCAAAATCAAATACAAATGTATTAGCTGTGAACTTCTTGTTTACATTTTGTCCATTTACAACATTAATTGTTGCTTCTCCATAATCCATCTTTGCATATTTCAAATTACCGCCAATTGAAAACTTATCACTTAATGCTTTTGCATATGAAAGTCCTACTGCTATACCATATGGCTTGAATGTTCCCAAATCTTTATATGGAAAATAGATATTAGTTGGATCTGGTATTGTTCTATACATTTCTCCATAATCTACAAATACAGTTGAAAGTGCAAAAACACCGTAACTGCCTCTTTCAGGTGTATAGGCTATAACTCCATAATAATAATTTATATCTGCAATGTATCTTACATTACCGAAATTTGCATCAAAACTATTTTCAATTCTTGCCATTGATGCAGGGTTACCAAATACAGCAGATGAATTACCCTCTAATGCTGTTACAGCTCCTGCAAGTGCGGATATTTTTCCATCTGTTGGCATTTGTAAGAACTTAAAGCCAGTTTGTGCTAATTTTTGCTGCCCTAATGTTATACCTACCAACAGAATTACCAATGTTAGTGTTTTTATTAGTTTCATTTTACTCTCACATTTCTTGTTTTACAATAATTTGTAATTAACGAATTACTACAAATTTAAGAACTTTAGTCTTACCGTTATCTAAGTTTTTAAGAACAGCAATATAAACACCAGTAACAACTGTTTGATTATATTTAGTCTGACAATCCCATTTTTTTTCTATGATATCATCAGGACTTGTTTCCATTGAGTAAATATGTTCACCCATTTCGGTATAAATATCAATTTTAGTTCTTGCAGGGATACCACGGAAATAAATTGTATTTGGTTTAGCAGAACCCCATAAATGAGTATCAGCATTTCCAGTGATAACATAAGGATTAGGTACAACTCTAGCTTTTTCAAGATTATTTATAGCAACACTATCTTCTTTAGTATAATCAATTCTTGGTTTTTTAGTAACTTCAAGTAATAATTGATTGTTAATTCTTATACTCTTATTATTACCTTTTTTACAAATTGCATAATAGAAAGAACTTTGACCAGTTGTAGCAGAAGTGTCATCGTATTTTTTCTTATCTAAATCACTACCGCTAATTTTAGCTACTTCTTTGTAATTTAGCTCATTATAATAATATTGTTCAGTTCTGTAAATTAGAATTGTATCAGGTTTTTGTCCATCATAAAAATCCCAGCTTATAATATTTTTGCCATTACCAGGTAGAGCCTCGAATTTTTTCAAAGGAGCAACGAAAGCATCTTTTGCATCCTGGTAATTATTATAGAAATTCTTCCACGCTCTATCAAATGTATTTATCAATCTAATTCTACCTTTAAAGAATTCTCTGTTTTTCTCTTTTATAGCATTATCAGTAAGCATTCCAGCTGGTCCATAACTTTTATATTTCATACCAACTTCAATAGCTTCTTTTCTTGAAAGTCCATCCACAGCTTCAGCCCAAACAATTCTAATGCTATCGCCAGGATTTAAGGTATAAGGTCCATAACCATTGCAAAATTGGAAACCACCATTTGAACCAGCAGCAGGGTCTTTTGTAGGTTTAGCATCTTCAAAGTATGTAAGAGGTTCACCAATTTTATCTAAGTGTCTTTTATCATGACCTTTTTTCATTAAATCATATTCTAAGTTACATTTAGCTTTATTATCGATGCTATTAGCAGACATAGTTTGATGGTCTGAGTCAATAGTAATAGTAGTACTTGGCTGATTTGGGTCATCATCTGTAGTTATGTCAAATTTATTTGGGCCATTACTAGCAAAAAGATGAACAACACCAGCAAATTGTGGAGCAGCTAAACGGCCTGTTGTATCATTTTTATCACCGTATGTAAAGTTACCATCTATTACCATACCGCCAACATTGTCATAAGTAGTAAAAGAAGGATATTTACCCTGCCAGCCATATTGTGCTCTTAAATAAGATGGTATTGTTAGCCCAGCTTGAGGATAATCTGGGTTACCATCACCAATAGCATCACTTGTTTGTGCCATACCCCAACCTGTAGCATTACCAATACCATGTCTTGCCTGATTTGTGCAGGACAATCTAAATATATAAAAGAAATAAACACCATTGAGAGTTGGCATACTAGACATTTGTGTACCTTTGTCATCGATTATGCCAGTATATTTAAACGTATAATCATTAATAATGTAATTATCATGTCCATCAGACATAAATTGTCCGATAATTCTTTTCATCGAAATACCAATTTTAGTATGCACTTCATTAACTATCATCTGATCAAATGGGATGTTAGGATCAACTTCATCAGGGTCTTCAACAGATTCTAACAAACTGGATTGTCCTTTAGCTTTTAATTCTGGTACATCGTATTTTCTATAAGATTTAAATTTAACAGGGAAAAATTCATTTTGCCCGCTTACACGTGGTCCCACATGCACAACCTTAGCCTGCCCATTATCATCATACCCAATCCAAAAACCTTTCATTGCCTGTACATCTTGTCTTGGATATAACGCTGGCCACCTTAGTCCAAATTGTTGTTGCTGACCAAAACCTTGTTCTATTTCAGAACCATAGTTTGAATACCAGTTATGTAATGAGCCAACTGACATCCAACGGAATTCTGCTTGTGAATAACCTTTAGTTGTAAATATCATCATCAGAATTATTACTAATGATGCTATTTTAATTTTTGCCTTAGTCATATTTATTCCTCTTTGATATTTTTCTTTACTTTTAGAAATCAACTGTTAATCTAACACCCCAGAAAATATATCTTGGGTTTAAGAAACTTAACCATTTTTGATTTGGCATATCAATATATGATTTTGTATCAAGAATTTTTTTCATTTTAGCAGAATCAACAGGTTGCAAATCTTCTGGCTTACCAGTTGAACTTTGCAAATATTGTCCTTGAATGTAATAAATAACATCAGGATGAAAGATTGATAATGCATCTGTATTAGCAACAGGGACTATAGGTGTAAACTCATTACTTCTATTATAATCTCCTGGCCTATCATTACCTGGGATGTTAGTATATTTAAAGTATTTTTGTGAATATTCTTCTGAAATTGGTAAGTGTAATGACTTGAAGTATGCATCTCTATCTCTGGTATCAGTAAATCCATAATATAAACTCATTTGCTTAAAGTTGAATACGTTATTTATATCAGCAAATATTTGCATTTTAATTTTACCAAAATTAAATCCTTTGCTAAATCTCATATTTGCGTAATATGAATCTTTCCACTGGAAATTCTCTTTTATGATTTTACCATTTTCAACAGGAATTTGTTGGCCATAGGAACCTGTCCAGGTAATATAGTCTCCACTTCTCCAGCCAGCAGTAATATTTAATCTCCAATCTGTTAATATGCCTATTCCGCCAACTTCAGGGCCAAAATTCTTTGTAGGAGTAAAGAAATCAAGGCTCAATCTTGCAAAAGGACTTGGTTTTGGTGTTTGTGGCAAATGGCTATTATTCTTATAATAGTTTTCTTCATACTGTTGTTGTGTATTAGGCTCTTGATATAAAATTGGTAAGCCAAATCTACCAGTAGTTGAAACCTGATAAGTATAGTTAATAAAACCTTGTACCCATTCACCACGATCTTTTTTCAATGTAAACTCAAAACCTCTAACATCTTTATAACCGTTGTTTGTAGGAACTGAATAACTTATACCTTTGCCATTTTGATATGTAAAAGATCTAATTTCTTCTGTATAATCTTTATAATAACCATTTATTCTAATTAAAAATTGGTCTGATAAACTTTGCTCGTAACCAATTTCATACGCTACTGTTTTAGGCATATTTAAATTAGGATCTGCCAGATAATCTACCTGGTTTGTATAAGTTGGTATTCTTATTAAATATAAATCTTCTGGAGATGGTAATTGTCTAAAGTGTCCATAGTTAAAGAATAATTTACTATTAACAGTAATTGGAAAAGCAACACCTAACCTGGGGCTTAAAGCAAAGATTTTTTTAGTAGATTTAGTTAATGAATCATAAATCATAGTACCTGCACTTGGTGCAAATGCTTTATTAAATGGATTTTGGATATCTACCCATTTTGTATTAGCTGTATAAAAATCCATTCTTAAGCCAATATTAGCAATCATGCCCTCAAGCTCAATCTTATCCTGAACATACGCACTGGCTAAAATTGGGTATTTTTGCCATACAGTTCTTGTGTTAGCAGATGGTAAATAAACATCATATTGCCCGTAGTTAACATTGTGGTCTGTATATTTAAATTGAATTCCCGCTTTGATATAATTTAATTTATCTAACTGAGTAGCATAATCAAATTTTACTATATACGCAGTAGTTTTGGATGTATCTCTGGCGCCGCTCATACCATCAGCCATTCTCAAGTTACCACCAATACCACTTTTATTTGTATAGAAGCCACCAACATTAAAAACATAACCTAAAGGAGCACCATCTGTTAAATATGAACCATCACCTAATAAATCATAATAAGGCTGCATTTTACCAACCAACCGACCATTTTCATAAGTATAAACAACACCATCACGATATGGACCAGGGTTTGTGTTATAACGTGAAGCATTTATCTGGAAAATTCCCTCTAAATATGATGATGATGTTGGTGCTGATACATATTTTATACCGCCAACATATCTTTTCATTGTAGTTGGACACCAATAATTATCAGTATAAATACCTACACCACCAAAAGATACAGCAGAAATAGCACTAGCAACACCTTGTGGAGTAGCAAAATAATCAAATGCCCCACTCCTTGACGCTGATGTTCCATCTAATCTCTGAAATACACCTTCAAATGATAATTTTTCTGTTGATGATAAATCTGATGTTAATTTAAATTGTGTTGTATAGTTTGTATAATCTTTTGTTGTAAGTGGAATTAGTAACATTGTCTTATTGCCAATAAAGGATGCCATAAACCTCAAGTTACCAAGCTGTTCACCTCCAGGAACTGGTCCGCTCAATGTAGCATCCAGATCCATATCAGGATTTTTGATACCTAAATTTTTTCTATGTTGATATAAGAATAATTTTTGTGCACCTAGTGGAGATAAATCGTTTGTTGGATCATTATCTGTCAATAATTTTTCTGATACTTTATTCCAGCCTTCAAAAGATGGATATTGTGCTTGTAATTGTTCACTCCAATAAGGTATTCCATTCTCATCTTTTGAATCAGTACCTGTCCAGCATACTTTTGGATCTAAATATGGTCTTAAGTAAAATGACATTGGATCAGCAGGACCAGGTCCCATTTGATATTTTTTTGCTGGCGGTTTAATTCTAGCCACCATTGCAAAATTATATTTTTGTTTATCACCTTCTTTTGTAACAACATTTACAACACCGGAACGAATATCGCCATACTCAGCATTAAATCCACCTGTTTGAATTTGAACTTCCTGCACAGATGTTAAAGCAAAGTTGGAAATTGATGTATTTGTTCTTTCATCTTTCATTGACATACCATTAACCATATAAACAGTTTCGGATGCTGTACCACCACGAATACTTGAACCATCAATACCAGCCTCTTGTGCTACTAATGTTGCAACAGAAGTAACGGGTCTATTTTTAATTTCTTCTGCATTTAAGTTTGCAGATGAATTAACCCTATCTTTTTGAATTACTGGAACTTTTGCAACAATAACAACTTCTTTCTTTTCAATACCAGTTTCATTTAATGTAATATCCAATTCTGTAGTCAAACCCGAGTTAATTCTAACATCGGATATAGTAACTTTATCATACCCTATAGCACTTACTTCAACATTATAGGTCCCAGGCGAAATATTAATAATTACATAGTAACCATCTTTTCTAGATTGTGTACCAGCTTTTGCTTCTGGTTTAACTTTTCCGGACATTAATTCTTCAAGATCAAATTCCATTAAATTAGGCATAACACGAATTGTAGCACCTATAACAGGTTCACCTGTTGTAGTTTTTACGTAACCTGTCAACTTACCACCCTGTGCAAAGGCTATACTGCCCAGCAAAAATGGTAAAAGGAAAATAAGAATCCTTTTGTACATAGCTGTAACTCCTTAGTGGATAGATATTTATTTAATATTGAATTTCCCCGTTCAATATTCAAAATCGCCATATTGGAAAGAGCGATAAATCCCCATATATTAAGCAAATTACTGAAAACAAATTTTACCCTTATTTTATATAAATCTCACTTGACTACCATCACTCTTAAATATGTCAAAATCAACTACAAAAAAAATTGAGTTTAAGACCTCTAGAACGCAATTTTTTAATCTTTACTTACCAAAATCTAAGAAAAAAAAAATTAATAAAAAAAATTTTTTTTACTATTGACTTTAAATATTTTTTTTTGTATTTTGTGATTTTAATATACTGCTAAAGTTTTCACAAATACTTGAACGGTTAAATTTCTTAACTTTTCCCAAATCCGTATTGTATTTCCTAAGTTCGTCAAAAATATTTTCGGTTATATCATCATAACTATACAATCTTCCTGCTTTGCAGTATTGTAGTATATCATTAACTTCTTTATTATCATTTCCGAAAGCAATTATTGGCTTTCCAGATCTTAAATATTCAAATAACTTACCAGGGACATGTCTTTTTTCCGTTGGGCAAACCAATAATAAATCACTTGAGCAAATATATCCAAGCATTTCGTTGTATGGGATATATCCCAATAAATCTGTTCTTTCTAATAAATTATTCTTTTTAAGCTCATCATATATAACAGGAGATATTGTACCTGAAAATTTCAATTTAATATTCATTCCATCATTAATTTTTTTATTAATCACCTCCCAAAATTTTGCTGGGTTTTGATAATCAAATAAATTACCTGTATGAACAATCCAAAACTCGCCATCAGGCTTAAAAGGATACTTAATATCATTAAATACATCTTCATTATATCCCCAATATAAAACATAGCTTTTATTTTTCACGAAATCATACTTATTATGGTAATCTTCTTCCATACTTTTGGTCACAAAGATAACATTTGTAGCCTGCTCAAGTACAGATTTTTCAAATTTGCCATCTATTGCCAACGTTATTTTACTTCTTTTGAAATTTTTATAATAAACAATATCTAGCCACGGATCTTCAAACACAGGATAGAAAGGAATTTTAAAATTTTTTGATAAACTCATTGCTATTAAGTGGGATGAATGCGGGGGCCCTATCGATACTATAGCATCTATTTTATTCTTTTGCAAATATTTTTTCATTTTTGATACAGCATAAGGATACCAACCAAGACGTGCATCTGGAATAAACAAATTCATTCTTATCCATATAGAAAATCTATGCATTAATGATTTATTTTTGAGTGATATTGTCTCCGATGATACAAGTTGTTTATCTTTATCAATTTTATTTACTTTTCTGTATAAATTGAATGGCTCCCAAGAATAAGTCTTGATAACTTTAATATCACTCGGGAAATTTTTAAGTAAAGAATAATCTCTTTTAGTATCAAATGTTTCGTTTTCAACAGTTAAAACAATAGGCTCGATATTATAATTTCTAAAATATCTAACCATATCAAATTGCCAATGCATAGATGCTCTAACAGCAGGTGGCCAAAAATAGGATATTACGAGAACTTTTAACATTATTTGTCCTATCTCAGTTATTAAATTTTCAGAAAATAAAAGCAAAGGGAAATAATTTTAAATTTATCTTATTATTATTGTTCTTATTTCCTTGTGTAAGTTGATTACCTCACAACAAGAACAAATTTATCAAATTTATTTCAATTAACTCTATTGTTCTTAAATTACTTGTTCACTCTTTCATATTGAAAACCGCTGATATTCTTAACCTCTTTATCAAAATTTATCCCTACAAGATATATCGGCCTTTCATCATTCATATATTTTTCATGATAATTTTTAGCCTTTAGTTGTTCAAGTGCGTCTTTACCTTTTTCAACCTTAAACTCAAATAAATATATTGCGTTTTTATGGAAAAATGTTAAATCTATTCTACCAAGATTGGTAACATCCTCACCTATTATCTCATAGCCCATCGCTTGTAAATATAAATATATTACAGTCGAATAATAACCTTCATATTCATATATCTTATTATTTACATAGTTATTATACGGTATTGATGAAAATATTGCAATAAATGCATCTCTTATTGCTTCTAAATTTCCAGATTCTATTGCTTCGCTTAACCTTTCGGAATTAGCAGTAGCCTCTTTATCTTTCTTTAATTCATCCAATATGAATATATTAAAGGAACTTCTTACTTCTTTATTGGGAAAACATAATTTATATGATATCCCCAAATTAGTTATTTTTTCCTCTTTTATTGTTAAATAACCTGCCTGAAATAATAATACTATTAAATCAAGATTTTCTATATTATAACTATCTAAAAGGTCGTCTTTTATTTGTATGTTAGAAAGTCTTGGTAAAAAGAAGTTATTTCCCCCTAACAACTTTATCAAAAATGTTGGTGTGCCACTTAAAAACCAATAATTCTTAAACTTAAATCCTTTTGCTACAAAATTCAATATATCAAATGGATTATATACTCTTTCCTTTAGCCAATAATAACCATTATACCACTCCTTAACTTCTGCTAAATCTACATTTGCATTGTATTCCAATAAAAGTCCCTCAACATCTTTCTGTATATAACCACAAATGTTACCATAGTTTTCATCTAGAGTAATATCATATAACATATTCAAACCGATAAATATTCCAGCTTTAACAAATTTTGTCACCCCTGTAAAAAATGCAAAATGTATGTATTGATCCATATCTTTTATTACGGTATATAACGACTTTAATGTTTCTCTTATCTGATTGGCTCTTTCAAGATCTTCTATATTATCCAATATCGGTTTATCGTATTCATCTACAAGTATCACTATTTTCTTTTGATATTTCTCATATATATTTTCTATCAACTCTTCAAAATAATTAACATATGAATCAGATTGAATATTATCAATTTTTAATCTTTCTCTATTACTTCTTAAAATCTTATTTATTCTGCTTTCAATATTTCCGGAATTTCTAAAATCTCCAGATAAACTTATATGCACCACTGGATAAGTTTCTTTCCAATTCCATTTATCATAAATATATAAACCCTCAAATAATTCCTTTTTGGCTTCAAATATACATTTAAGCGTATCTACAAATAGTGATTTTCCAAACCTGCGCGGACGGGAAAGGAAAACATATCTGTAGTGTGTTATTAGTTCATATGCTTCCTGTGTTTTATCTACATAAAAATAATTATCTTTTCTGATATCTGTAAATGTTTGTATGCCTATGGGTAATTTACGCATTTTGCACTCCAGATGCTAAAATTTTGTATTTTACAAAATAATTTATATAATTAGTTAGTAATATGCAAATTAAAGGGAATAAGTTTACTCTGTTTGTGCTTGATGTAGCTATTGAGTGAGATAATAATAATTTTTTTAGTAGTTATTGAAAAAATGCATCAATCTAATTTTTTTTCTTTAATACTATATTCTTTTTCTTTGTTAGCATTGTGAACTATCAACTCGCCTATTAAACCCGTTGAAAATAATTGGACACCAAAAATTATCATCAACATACCTAAAAATAAAAGTGGTCTATTTTCAAGGCCTTTGTTATGTACTAATTTTTCGAAAGTAAGATAGGCTTCAATTAAAAATCCTGCAAAAGCAATAATAACCCCCCACAATCCAAAAAGGTGCATAGGTCTTGTTACATAGCGAGTTATAAAAGAAACAGTTACTAAATCTACAAAACCTTTATAAAATCTCGAAAGTCCAAATTTTGTAACTCCGTATTTTCTTGCCTGATGTCTTACAGGTATTTCTGTAATTTTTTTGAAACCATGCCATTTAGCTAAAACAGGTATATATCTATGGAACTCTCCATATAGCTCAATTGATTTAACAACTTCTTTTCTGTAAATTTTTAGACCACAATTCATATCATGTAATTTAATACCACTCACCAGCCTTGTTACAAAATTATAAAATTTAGATGTTTTATTTTTAACAAATGAGTCTTTCCTATCTTTTTTCCATCCCGATACAATATCATAACCTTCATTAATTTTTTTAAGAAGGTTAGGAATTTCAGCAGGGTCGTCTTGCAAATCTGCATCCATTGAAACCACAAAATCACCCTGAGCAATTTTAAAACCTTCGTTTAATGCAGCAGATTTACCATAATTTTGTCTAAAACTTATATATTTTACTTTTGGGTTTATTTTAGTAATTGCCTTAATAATATTTAAAGACCCATCCGTACTGCCATCATCAACAAATATAATTTCATAATTTAGACGGTTTTGTTTTACCTCTTCTATTATACTATTATATAATTCTTTCAAAGATTCTTCTTCGTTATAAAGTGGTATCACAATAGATATTAAAGGAGAAGTATTTTTTATTTGATTATTTGTATCTTTACTTTTCTGTGGAAAATTTTCTTTTTTAATATTAGTTAAAACTTTATTATTTGTACGAAAATACTTTTTTTTATTTGAGTTATCTCTTTTATTTTGAGATTTTTGATTTTCATTTAAGTTTTCATTATTCATATAGCACCAAACATTCGTTGAAAATCATTTTTTACTCTATCAAGTACATTATCCCAATTTTCACCTACATTTTGCTTATAAATTTTTGTGTTGGGATACCATTTTGTAATTCGTGTATCATTAAACCAGCGCCAATCAGAATTATACTGCAATAATAGCCAAACAGCCTTACCCATAGAACCTGCCAAATGTGCTACAGCAGTATCTACAGTAATCACCAAATCTAAATCTGTTAGTAAATAATATGTAGCTAAAAAGTCATTAGCGAATTGAATTTCTGTGTTAAATCTATTTTTAAATAAATATATACTTTCATCTTGAGTAATATTTTTTGAAAGTGCATAAAAGACAATACCAGGTGTATCAAATAGTATATCAAATTTTTCAATTTGTATCGAACGATATAAATCGCTTCTATGTAATTGGCTACCTTTCCAACAAATCCCAACTCTATAAATTCCATCTTCTTGCTTATTGTAATCTTCAAATTTAATAGGTTCGGGTAAGTTTGTTGAATCAAACATATTAAGGGCAAATGGTAATGATGCTATAGGCAAATAATAATCATAATGTATTTTTGGCTCAGCTGCATTATCTTCCATTATAACCAGATCAGTAATACCTTCTGCAGTTTTATATAAAAAGAATAACTCCTTAGGAACTTCTAATATAAAATAAATGCCCATCTCTTTTAAATATTTAAGATATCTCGAAAAAAATATAAAATCACCAAAACCTTGTTCATGTGTTACAAGCAAAACCTTATTATGTAATTCTTCTCCATTCCATCTTGGTTTGGAAAATTTTCTTATTGTTCGATGACCACAGTTGAAACCCCACTCATATTCTACAAAACCATTCTGGAAATCTTTATCTCTTAATAAAACTAAAGATAAATTCCAGTGTGCAAGAGCAAAATTATAATCAATAGAAATTGCCCGTTCAAAACATTCTTTTGCTTCTTTGTAAAAACAGATATTTTGTAATAGATAGCCAAAATCGTTCCAAATAACAGGATCGTCAGGATACTCATTTAATAATTTTTTATATGTATTAACGGCTTCTTCAACCTTATTTTGGAAAGTAAGTGATAGAGCATAATTTTTAATATATTCTTTAGAATCAGGTTTGAGTTTTAAGGCTTTTTTAAAATACTTTTCAGCTTCGTAATGTTTGTTGCTTTTACCTAAAATAACACCTATAAGATTATATATTTCATCATTTTCTGGATTAATTATTACTATTCTCTCCAGAAGATTTAAAGCAAAATCTATATTATTTTGCTCATAATATAAAATAGAAAGCAACTTAAGCGCTTGAATATTTTTAGAATTAAAAAATATAATTTGCTTTAATATCTCTTCAGCATCATCTAATTTTTTGTTATTAATAAGTTCTTGAGCCTCAAGTAAAAGATTATTCTCATCCATATAAATTAATTATTTTTATTATTTTTATACATTTTTTATGCCATAAAGGCAAAATCTTTAAATATTATTTTTTTGCAAAATATTTTTCTACCTCTAAAGTTATATATTCAGGGTATTTTTCTTTCATAAATTCATAAAGTTTAGTTCTAATATCGCTTTTATCAATTTTATAAACTACATAGTAAGAATATTTATTCGTTGACAAAGTATCCATTCTTGAATTTACTGGTCTATAATGATAATTATAATTTTTCACAAAATTATAAGATATTTCATCAATTTTTTCTTGTGATATATTTACTTTATTTTTCTTACAATAGTCATAAAATTCATTTTTAATAATATTTTCAATTTCAACAACAGTTTCTTTATAAAATTTAAGTTTTGTATTTTCGAATAATTTATAAGTGATAAAACCTTCATTAGAAGTAACAAAATATTTCTCATTCGATGGGTTAAATTCGTATCTACCAAAACGAGTATCAACATAAGATAACTTTTGAGAACTTGAACAACCTAAAAACATAGATGCAATTATAGCCAAAAATAAGTACTTTTTCATTATTGGTCTCCTTAATTATTATTAATTTATTAAAAATCCAATATAATAATTTTTTTTTTGAATTTAAAGATAAAAGAAAAGAAAATTAAGATTTAATGCGGACCAAGATGTAATAAATACCATTTTTATAATCTATCCATCGTGATATAACTTTGTAATCCATAAGAGTTGCAGTAAATTCTTGCCTTTGTTGTTCATCGCCAACATTATTTTCGGTTTTCATAAGCGCAGCATTTTGAGAAAACTTAGTAATAGCTAATTGTTTCATGGCGTGCTTTTCTGCTTCCTCCCATGTACGATAGTCATAGTAATACTTATCACAGGAACCAACAATATAAGTATAACCTTTTTCATCTGGTAGATTTTCGAGCCATCTGGCAGGTTTTTTTTCAAATTTTACTTTTTCAAAAAAAGATTTTGGAATAGAACAATCGTCGTAAGAAACTAAAGCGAAGAAAGAATTATTAGGTGTTACAAAATAATCATAAATTTTGGGCTCTTTTTTAAGATATTGAACAAATAAAAGAGTATCGAACCCAAATTTTTGATAGCCGGATACGGCATAATTTCCAGCTTCAGTTTTCCAATTAATAAAAGCGCCTGATAAATAAGATTTTTTTTCACTAGCAAATTTTTTTGCAGCATGGAATTTGATGTATGGTTTTATAGAATCTTTATAGTAAGGTTTAGAAAATTGTACAACAACAACAGAGCAAGGGATTTGCCCTTGCTCTATAAACCATTTCGGTAAAGTTTGACTTAAAGATAACTGATAAATACTTAAAGCTATTATTATTTTATAAATATAGCTCAAAGATTATTTTCCTTGCATTTTTTCAATTTCTTTATCGAGTTCCTGGAATGTTTGAGAAGCACGAACTCTAGTATAAATTTGTTCATTTTGTTTAATTTGTTGCAACAATGCTTCTTTAGCAGCACCTAATGGTAATTTTACTAATACATATGCTCTGTAAGTATTACCATCTTTAACTGTTTTTTGTTTTTCAATTTTGCTACCAATAAGGCTTTGATTTACAACTGTTTTATTAGCTTTTGTAAATTGATCTAATAATTGTGAATCTTCACCAATTCCTGTTTCTTCAACAAATCTTTTTTCGAGACCTTGAACTTTTACTTCTAACTGCTTAGCAATTTCTGCTCTCGCATCTTGAACAGCTTTGTCAACTGCTAATTGTTTATCTCTTGATGTAGCAGTTTTAGCTGCAAAAAGAATATTAGGATCTTCAGGTACATTTATAAACCATTCTGGTTCATCACCTTCTGTTGTTGCTGGCAAATTGTGTTTTGAACCGCCACAACCAACATAAATGATTACGATACCTAAAATAACTGCTAACTGAAATAACTTTTTCATGACTTAATCTCCTAAATTAATTTGGGTAAATGTTACTTGCAATATAAACAATAAATATTAATAAGTCAAGTATGTGATTTATTATACACAAAATTTAATATTTAATTTACTTTTACATAACACTTTATTAATTTCATTCAATTGCGTTACATTCATTAAATAAGCATATGTATGTTTAACCACCACAAGATATATATTCTTTATTTTTTACAATATAATTTTTTTTTTTTATTATTGCAAATATATTTTAGTATATATCTTATAAATTGTGCAGTATTTGAACCTATAAAACAGATAATTAGCTGCAAGTTTCACTAATTATTAGGAATAAAATATACTAATGAAAACGGTAATAAACCTAATTGAATAATCATTACTGCAATAACATCAACTTTTTTTTTTATTTTAATTTTTCTACTTAACTCTTTCATAATTAAAATCACTTGTATTCTTTGTCTCTGGATCAAAATTTATCCCTACAAGATATATCGGCCGTTCATCACTTATATATTTTAAGTGGTAATTTTTAGACTTTAGTTGCTCCAATGCATCCTTACCTTTTTCTACCTTAAATTCAAATAAATATATTGCGTTTCTATGAAACAGTGTTAAATCTATACTACCTCTATTCGTTACATCTTCGCCTATTATCTCATAGCCCATTGCTTGTAAATATAAATATATTACTGTAGAATAATAGCCTTCATATTCATATATCTTATTATTTACATAGTTATTATACGGTATTGATGAAAATATGCTTGAAAATGTTGCGTTTACTTCTTCTAAATTTCCACTCTCTATTGTTTTGCTTAATCTCTTCGAATTTTCCGATACACGTGTATCCTTGTTCAATTCGCTCAATATAAATGTATTAAATGAATTTCTTACCTCCTTATTTGGAAATCCTAATTTGAAAAATTTTCCTATACTTGTTTCACTTTCTTCTTTTATAGTAAGGTATCCTGATTGAAACAATATTACTGTTAAATCTATATTTTCTACTTCTTAACTATCCAATAAACTTTTTTTGATTTCGAGTTTTGAAAGCTGCGGCAAATAATAATTATTCTTTTCTATCAATTTTATTAAAAATGTTGGCGTGCCCGTTGTAAACCAGTAATCTTCTTAATTGAAGTTTTCCGATATAAAAAGTATTATATCAAATGGATTATATAATCTTTCCTTTAACCAATAATATCCATTATACCATTCGTTAACTTTTTCTAAATCTACATCTGCATTATACTCTTTTAATAACTTTTCTACATCTTCCTGTCTATATCCACAAATATTACCAAAATCTGGACTTAATGTTATAGCTTTGAGCATATTCAAGCCGCTAAATATTCCTGCTTTTACAAATTTTGTCACTCCTGTAAAAAATGCAAAACGTATGTATTGATCCATTTCTTTTATTACAGTATATAACAACTTTAATGTTTCTCTTATCTGATTGGCTCTTTCAAGATCTTCTATATTATCCAATATCGGTTTATCGTATTCATCTACAAGT
>Ga0116147_1000656_pt1 | contig 40123 bp, 39 predicted proteins | sample AD_JPNHG3_MetaG_FD_89749 | JGI IMG/M metagenome (GOLD analysis project Ga0116147, IMG submission 89749) | Active sludge microbial communities of municipal wastewater-treating anaerobic digesters from Japan - AD_JPNHG3_MetaG | ecosystem: Engineered > Bioreactor > Anaerobic > Digestate | place...
CGTAAGTATCGCGCGCTGGGAATACCTGATACTACGCTGCGAGATCTGCTTGAAAAAACCTTGCGCGCCTGTTCCGACCCCCGCCAGGTGGAAAAAGTATTTCGCCAAAAACTTCACAACCTGTTGGCGACGTACCTGGGTGACCCTGATTACACAATGATGCGCCAGGTGCTGGCGGCTCTGCCAAATCAACCGCACGCTGCTGAGGTAATGGAATGGTGCGCTCAACTGTTGAAAGCCCACGCCTCCACCCGCGAGAGGCTGCCCATGCTATCGCTTTTTTACCATGAGATCTTCAGGTTCACCGGCACTCCACGCGTGGTGCTGGACCTGGCCTGCGGTTTGAACCCTTTCGCGCTCCCCTGGATGGGACTGCCCCGCGAAACAGCTTATTACGCCTACGACCTGCATCAGCCTCGCGTTGACTTGATCGACGCCTTCTTCCAACATATCGGTCAAACTGGCAGCGCCTATCACCGAGACATCCTGGTAGAACCCCCGGAGATGGAGGCGGATGTGGTCTTTTTCTTCAAAGAAGCCCACCGATTTGAACAGCGAGAACGAGGGGTGAACCGCCAGTTTTTTCATCGGCTACGAACGCGCTGGCTGCTGGTCTCTTTGCCCACCGTTTCGCTCAATGGACAGCGTTCGCTGCTAACAAGCGGCCGCCGGCTGGTGGCCGAAGCCTGCGCGCAGCGAGGTTGGCAGGTGAGCGAACTGCTCTTTGACAGCGAAATCGTCTTTTGCATCAGGGCGGACGCATGAGCCAAAAACCTAACAGGCGCCAGCGACCCACAGTTCCGCCCGCTGATAGCGGTGAAATGGCGGCTGCTTACAAACCCCTGCTGACGGAGGAAGAATTTAAGCTGCTGGTGAATGAAATCAACCAGCCTTTGCCGACAGCCATCCGTTTGAACCCGCTCAAGGCCCCGCCCAACCTGGCATCGCGCCTGAGTGAAAAATACGGCTGGCAGTTGGAAGCCGTTCCCTTCTGCCCCGCGGGTTACCGCGTTACCATCGGGGCTGGGCCAGAAGTCAGCGCTGTGCTTGAACACCGCCTGGGCTTGATGTACATTCAGGAAGCAGCCTCCATGCTGCCGCCTGAGTTGTTCAACTTTTCCCCGCAGCGTGAAGAGCTGGTCCTCGACCTGGCAGCTTCTCCGGGGGGAAAGACCACGCATCTCATCAGCCGGCTGGAAGATTCGGGGTTGGTGATCGCCAACGACTCCAGCCAGGGGCGCATTCAGGCGCTGCGCCTTGTGCTGCAACAATGGGGTGCGGTGAATGCGGCGGTCAGTCGTTTCCCTGGAGAGCGCTTTGGCGAGTGGTTCCCGAGCATGTTCGACAAGGTGCTCCTTGATGCCCCCTGCAGCATGCAGGGGTTGCGAACTGCAGAATCACACATTTCCCGACCCGTGACAGAAAAAGAAAGCCGCCAGCTTTCTCGTCGCCAGTTAGCCCTGCTTACCAGCGCCCTGCGCACCCTGCGCGTGGGCGGAGAACTGGTCTATTCCACCTGCACGCTCCTGCCGCAGGAAGATGAGATGGTAGTAGAGGAATTACTACGCGTCTTCGGTTCTGCCGTGGAGATACTTGACGCGCAAACCAAATTGCCCGCGCCCGCGCCTGCCATTACCTCGCTGGATGGTGCCGAACTGCACCCCGCTTTGAGCAAAGCCATCCGCCTGTGGCCCCACCGCTATCACACTGCCGGGTTCTTCGCCTGTCACTTGCGTAAAATAGAGCATACGCCGATGCGCCCAACCTCACCGCCATCTCGTCCGCTCGCCCAGGTGGGTTTTGAAGAATTAACCGCCCGTGAGCAGCGAGCCTTTTGCGAGGAATTTCATAACACTTACGCTTATGACTTGCTCGCGGATATCAGCAGTCATCAGCGTACTTTGGTTCGCCACTTCGAAGAAATGCATTTATTACCCATGCTCTTGCTGGAGAAGTTCCCTACTCTACCCCTGCAATCCGCCGGGATGCTGCTCGGGCAGCAAACAGCCAGCGGTTTCTTGCCTTCTCACCAGTGGGCCAGCCGTTTTGGTGCTCGGTGCCAGCGGAACATCGTGCAACTCGATGAGATTGAAAGCCGGTTGTGGCTTTCTGGCGCGGACCTTTTACCACGTGGCAGCCCGGCAAAAGAAACTGACCGCTTTCGTATTATTTTGAACCAGGAGGGACTGTCACTGGGCTGCGGGAAAGTCACCCAATCGGCCCTGAAGAACCTGTTCCCCCGTCATCTGCTTCTGTAGATTCCAGTTCATGCAATACCAGCGCCGCGCTGACCACCGCGGCAGTTTCCATGCGTAAAATACGCCTGCCCAGTGTCACCACGTTGAAACTAGCATTTACCGCCTGCTGTACTTCTCCTTCCGCGAACCCGCCTTCGGGGCCAATGAACAGCGCAACGCTGCCAACTGCTGGGCCAGCCAATGCCCCCTTGAGTGTCCGTGCCTTCTCGCCCTCCCAGGGGATCAGGCAGCGCTGGCAACGTCGAGCCGCTTCCGCAACAGCCTCAGCCAGCCCGGCAGGCGGCAGCAATTCTGGCAGGCGGCTCCTGGCGCTTTGTTCTGCGGCTTCCCAAATGATGGTCTTCCAGCGTTCATACTTGGCAATTGTCTGTGCGGGTTGCTGCACCAACGAACGGCTGGTGATCACCGGCTGAAACGTCGAAACCCCCACCTCGGTGCACTTCTGCAGCATCCATTCGAATTTCTCGCGCTGGGTCAGGCTTAACAGCATCAACAGGTCAATCCGTTCCCGTTGCGCTTCAGCCCGCTCTACAATTACCGCCCGGCAGGCACCCGCTTCCACCTGCGTCAATTCCACCAGCAGCTCGCCCCCACGGTTATCCAACACCATGCAATTCTGGCCATTTTTCAACCGCAATACACGCGCGATCTGCCTGGAGCGCGCAGGCGCAAAAACCACTTCCTGCCCCTGGATTTCCTCTGGGTTCACAAAAAAGCGCTGCATTCCTCTCTCCGCTTATGTATGTACTGGATTATACTAAAGGCATGAGGTTACCCTTCGTGTTTCTGAATCAGCATGGATAAAACCCCTCAGCGTTCCTACCGTTATTTTGACCTGGTGATGGCGCTTTTTGTCACCGTGCTCATCATCAGCAACATCGCTTCATCGGCGAAAATTGTCGATTGGGGAGTGTCCATCTTTAATCTACCGCTTGCCTTTGACGCTGGCACAATTCTTTTCCCCATCAGTTACATTTTCGGCGATGTTCTAACCGAAGTGTACGGCTTTAAACGCTCCCGCCGTGTCATCTGGACCGGGTTCGGCTGCCTGGCGCTCACCGCCGCGGTGTTCTGGCTAGTGCGCGTGATGCCTGGTGAAGCCACCTGGGTGGAGCAAAGCGGTCAGGGCGCTTATAACGCCATACTGGGCGGGCTCACCTCCGGCGGGATCGTGCTCGCCAGCCTCCTCGCCTACCTGGCGGGAGAATTCATGAATTCCATTGTGCTGGCAAAAATGAAGGTCGCCACCAGAGGAAAATGGTTGTGGGCGCGCACCATCGGCAGCACCCTGGTGGGCGAAGCAGTGGATTCGCTGGTTTTTGTCAGTATCGCCACTCTCACCGGCGTCTTCCCCTGGAGCCTTTTCTGGACGCTGACGGTGACCAATTACCTTTTTAAAACCGCCATCGAAGTCCTCATGACGCCGGTCACGTATTGGGTGGTCAGCACGTTAAAAAGACAGGAACAGGAAGATTACTTCGACACGCACACCAGGTTCAGCATCTTTGACTGGAACGGTTAATCCTCCGCGCCGGCAATCACCACAACATACTCGCCCAACAGTTTTTCCCGCGCTAACTGCTCTGATACCTCTTTGAGGGTTCCTCGGTAGACGGTCTCGAATTTTTTGGTCAGGTCGTTCGCCACTGCGCACCTGCGATTGCCGTACACCGCCTGCGCGTCTTGCAGGAATGCCAGCAGGCGGTGGGGGCTTTCATAAAAGATCAGCGTGTGCGGAGAGTCGCAGTCAATTTCCAGCCAGCGCTGCCTGGCAGCGCTCTTGCGCGGCGGGAATCCCCTGAAAGTGAAGCTGTGCACCGGCAGACCGGACAGCACCAACGCCATAATAAGCGCGGTTGGACCAGGCACCGCCGAGACCTCGATTGCTTTTTCAATCGCGCTGCGCACCAGGATGAACCCGGGGTCAGAAATAGAGGGCGTGCCGGCGTCGGTGACCAGGGCCACGGTTTTCCCCAATTCCAGGAACTCCATCACCTTTGGCAGCGCGCGCTGCTCATTATCTTCTCTGAAAGAGATTTGAGGTTTCTGAATGCCGAAATGGTTTAAGAGGAAACCAGTCTTACGGGTATCTTCACTCACCACCACGTCCGCGTTTTCAAGCGCCGCCAACGCGCGTTGCGAGATATCTCCCAGGTTACCGATGGGTGTGGCAACTAAGATCAACATGCTTGATTCACTGATAGGGGCAGTATATCACGCAAACCCCGTTCCTCCGGCCGTACCGCTTATAATGCATTTTATCATCAGCACCACACTTCATGCGAGGTATAATTCGTTCTGGAGACCACCATGGCCAACACACCCACCCGTGACCGTATCCAGCCCGCTCCTTCAGACCCCAGGCCGCGCCGCCGCCCGGATTGGATTAAAGTGAAAGCCCCGACAGGCGAGACCTACGCTCAATTGCAGGCGCTGATGCGTCGAACCTCTCTGCATACCGTTTGCGAAGAAGCCGGATGCCCGAACATGGGAGAATGCTGGGGCAGCGGTACCGCCACTTTTCTCATGCTGGGAGAAATTTGCACGCGTTCCTGCCGCTTCTGCGATGTCAAGCACGGGCGCCCCGCCCCGCTGGATTGGGAAGAACCCGAACGCGTGGCGCAGGCGGTAAAAGCGATGAACCTCAAGCACGCCGTCATCACCTCGGTCAACCGGGATGAGCGCGAAGACGGCGGTGCCCCCATCTTTGCCGCGGTCATTCGTCGTATCCACGAGCTGGTGCCAGGCTGTTCAGTCGAAGTGCTCATCCCTGATTTCAAAGCCAGCCTCCCGGCGTTAAAAATGGTCATGGACGCCCGCCCTGAGATTCTCAACCACAACGTGGAAACCGTACCCTCTTTGTTCAAGAAAGTGCAGCCGCAGGACCACTACGAGTGGTCAGAAGCCGTTTTGCGCCACGCCAAACTGCTCGCCCCGGATGTGCTGACCAAATCCGGTTTGATGGTCGGATTGGGCGAAACCATGTCGGAATTGAAAGCCGTCATGCGCGACCTGCGCGACTGGGGAGTGGATATTCTGACCCTCGGGCAGTACCTGCAACCCAGCCGGCACCACCTGCCCATCGAACGTTATTACACACTGGAAGAATTCGCTGATCTTAAGGAATACGGGTTATCTCTCGGCTTCGGCTGGGTAGAAAGCGGCCCGCTGGTGCGCTCTTCTTACCACGCCGCGGAACAGGTGCGCGCCCTCAACCCAACCTTCAGGTAGTCTTCGTTTCAACCTGCTTGAGACCCACATAAACCCGGCCGTCTCCACCGCCAGCTCGGGGTCGCGCAGGCTGCGCGGCTCACAGGTAGGCGTGCCCGTGTTTACATGCCGCGTGGGCGAAAACACCGCTGCCGGTTCGTGCTAACCGGGCTGCGGGCGCGCCAGAAGATATTCTTTCATCGGTCCATGGCTTCAGGCGTGTCGATGATCCATTCGATATCCGTTACGCCTTTAAAGCGTTCAGTCATCACCGCCAGCGCCTGCGGATTGTTATCGACCAGGACGAACCTGCGCCCCAGTTCCAGGCAGGCGGCGCCGGTGGTGCCACTGCCAGCAAAGAAATCCAGCACCGTCTCGCCGGGGTTGGATGAGGCAGCCACAATGCGCCGCAGAATGCCCAGCGGTTTTTGCGTGGGGTAACCGGTGCGTTCACCACTGTTGGTGGGCACGATGGTATGCCACCAGGTATCTGTGGGGATTTTGCCGCGCGCGGCTTTTTCCGGTCCAACCAGGCCTGGCGCCATGTAGGGAATGCGTTCAATGGCGTCATAATTGAAAGTGTAACGCAGCGGGTCTTTGACGTACCAAAAAATTGTATCGTGCTTGGGAGGCCATTTACGCCGCGTGCGCGCGCCGTAATCGTATGCCCAGATGATCTCATTCAAAAAACATGCGCGCCCAAAAATACTATCCAACAGCACCTTGCAATAATGTGCCTCGCGGTAATCGATGTGAAAATACAGGCTGCCCGCGGCGCTGAGCACACGGTGCGCCTCCAACAGGCGCGGTTCGATGAAAGCCAAAAAATCATCGAAAATGTCATTGTAGCCCAGCGAACCCAGCCGTACCGTCTGGTAGCGCTGCCCCTGAAAGCCCACCCGGTCGCCATTCTCTGCGCGCGTGGTGCGCAGCCGCGTGCGCGCCTGCACCTTGCCGGTGTTGAACGGGGGATCAATGTAGATCAGCTCCACCGATGCGTCGGGCAGCGCGCGCAGCACCTCGAGATTTTCGCCGAAATAAACGCGGTTGCTCATCTCACTCACCAATGATCTTCACCAGCACGCGCTTGGGCCGCCGCCCATCAAACTCGCCGTAAAAGATCTGCTCCCAGGTGCCAAAGTCCAGACGCCCACCGGTTACCGCCACTACCACCTCGCGCCCCATCAGCTGACGTTTCATGTGCGCGTCGGCGTTATCTTCGCCGGTGTCGTTGTGGCGGTACTGGTTCACCGGTTCATGCGGTGCCAATCGTTCCAGCCAGGCGTCGTAATCACGGTGCAAACCGCTCTCGTCATCATTAATGAACACCGAAGCGGTAATGTGCATCGGGTTCACCAGCACCAGCCCTTCGCTGATGCCGCTCTCGCGCAGGCAGGCCTGCACCTGCGGCGTGATGTTCACAAACCCCCGCCGCGCGGGGATGTTGAGCGTGATCTCTTTGCGGTAACTTTTCATTTCGTCCACTCCTTACCGTCTGATTTTAGCCTGAATGCTGTTTTCGCGCAGCAGCGAAAAAGTCTCTAGGCAACACAAAACGCGGAGCCGCCCCTGGCGGCTCCGCGCTCCATTTCCTTCCGTACACCGTTACTGCGCCGGGTTTTCCCAGACCTTCATTTCGTCAAATTTCACCGTGTACTTGGGGGTGGTCACCGAGCGCACAAAAGCGCCGACAAATCCCGCCGGGTAGGTCGAATCGCTCACCTCGCCCTGCGGAATCCCATTCATATAGATGCGCAGGCTTTTGCCCACCGCCATCACTCCCAGGCGGTTCACCTGGTTGGCGCCGGTCTTAATATCCATCGACTCTTTCCAGTTGATCAGAACGTCAGCCTCGCCTTTGGGTTTGGCTTTACCATTCCATTCCCACAGGCGCAGGTAACCATCGCAGGTGACCTCATACAAGTAGCCCTGTGTCGGTTCTTTGAACACTGGCACGCGGAAAATGATGCCGTACGAATCCTTTCCCTGGCAGGCGCCTGAGTTGACGGTAAGTTCAATGTAGCTGTTGGTCTGCTGCGCCAGCATCGGCAGGCGCCAGCCCGCCATGGTGGTCAGCCCGGTCATTTCCAGAAAGCCGTCTTTAAAGTTTACCTTGAGGTAATCATCGCTGCCTGTCGGCCAGGTCCACTTCTCATAGCTGTCCAGCGGGTCGCTGTGGGTGGGGTTGCCCAGTTTGCGCGCCGGGTCGGTTTCCGGCAGCGCTGGTGTCACCTCGGTTGTGGGCGTGCCGGCTTCCTCGGGGAGCAGGGTTTCCTCCACCACCACGGGGGTCTCGGTCGCCGGCAGCGCTGCCGGCTCCTGCGTGGCGGGTGCCGCGCTGGGCTCAGGCGGAGCCTCGGTGGCGGCCTGCGGCGTGGGCGTGGGCGGAAAGACCATCTCGGTAGTGGGGGTGGTCATGGTTGAAAGCAGTTCCGCCACACGCGTGGCCATCTCGCTATCGCTCATGTCCTCTTCCGTTCGTCCCAGCGGTAAGTTGCCACAGGCGGTCAGCACCAGGCTGAGAATGATCAGTACAGGAATTAATTTTTTCATCTTTGGCTCCTTGTGTTCCAGGCGGCGCCTGCGCGTTACCCGGCCTTGTATCCTATTCGACGTAAAAAGTCCACACGCCAGCGCACGTCTTCCGGGCTCTCAAACCCCTTGGGCTTTTCGCCTTCCACAATGCCCATGATGCCGCGCCCATACCCGTTATCGTAAATCACCACCTCAGTGGGATTGGCGGTCGCGCAGAAAATCGCGCACACCTCAGGAATGTTCTTGACCAGGTTCAACACATTGATGGGAAAATAACCTTCACCCAACATCAAAATGAAGCAGTGCCCCGCGCCGATGTTCATAGCGTTTTCGCGCGCCAGCTGCGTCAGCGCTTCATTGGTGCCGGATGAGCGGATCAGGCAGGCGCCGGAGGCTTCGCAAAACGCCAGCCCAAACTGAATGCCCGGCACCGCCGTCACCAGCGCCTCGTGGATGTCTTCCACGGTTTTAATAAAATGAGATTGCCCGAGAATGAAATTGAGCGCTTCGGGTTTGTGGATGCTCACGCTTAAGAATTCCATATTCACCTCGCTTCGTTTTGCGCGCGGGCTGAACAGCCGTTCAGACACCCGGCGGCGAATCCTTCTCCGTGCCCTCATCCTTGCAAGCTTCGTGCCATTCCCGACCGCCGCTTAACTTAGGGTAAAATAAAACCACCTGTTGAAAGGACCGCGCCATTGTTTGAGATCATCTTCCTCGGTACTTCCGCCTCTGCTCCCTCCCCCCGGCGCGGGCTTCCCGCCTACCTGGTGCAGCACGACGAATACCGCTTTTTAATCGATTGCGGAGAGGGCACCCAGCGGCAGATCCTGCAGGCGGGCATCGGCTTCAAGCGTCTCAACCACATCCTCATCACCCACGGTCACCTCGACCACATCCTCGGGCTTGGCGGATTGCTCTCCACCTTCATGCGTTGGGAAACCATTGACCGCCTGGAAATCTACGGCGGCGCTAACGCGCTCGAACGCATCAGCGACCTGGTGCACGGCGTGGTGCTGCGCGGCGCCAGGGCTCCAATGCCTGTGGAGCTGATCCCGGTCACCCCGGGCGTGATCTTTGAAGCTCCTTCTTTCACCATCAGCGCCTTCGCTGTGAACCACCGCGGACCGGATAACTACGGCTATCTCTTCGAGGAGAAGGGACGCCAGCCCTTCCTGGCGGAAGCCGCCGACGCGCTGGGCGTGCCCGCCGGGCCGCTGCGCGGCAAACTGGTCAAAGGAGAAAGCGTCACCCTGCTCGACGGGCGGGTTATCACCCCCAGCATGGTCACCGGCCCCTTTAAACCCGGCGCCCGCCTGGCCGCCCTCGGCGACCTCGGCGAAACCGCTTCGCTCACCGAGGTGCTGCGCAGCGTTGACGGGCTGGTAATGGAAGCCACCTATCTGGAAGAAGAAGCCAGTATGGCGCGCCAGTACGCCCACCTCACCGCCCGTCAGGCGGGCGAGTTCGCCGCGAGCATTGGCGCTGGCAAGCTCATTCTCACTCATCTAAGCCGCCGCTACCGCGATAAAGATATCCTCGCTGAGGCCCAGGCGGTATTCGAAAACACCAGCGTCGCCCGCGATTTTGATTCTTACACCATCCGCAAAGAAGCCTGAGCAAACCGCGTCCGCGCAGGCGCGGCTGCCAAACGCTGAAAGATCACTTCGCTCCTCGCTTTTTTTAAGGTTAGCCTGATATACACGCACTACGATTTATGGTATCTTATTAACAGCGAAGTCAATATTCACATCTTTTAATTGGACACGTTTTAATTTATCCTGGGCGCGCGTTTCGCCAGTGCGCCAGAGAGGGGAAAACCGGGAATCGCCGCCGGTCAGGGTATGAGCAGCTCCAGCAGTTCTTCCGCGAAAACCGCACACGACCTTTACACCTGCCCGCACCTGGGCATGCTCGATGACACCACAACCACCACCGCCTTCCCTTCAGAGGTCAACCACTGCCTGCATTGCCAATCGGTCTGCGTGCCTTCACGCCAGCAGCAACAGGAGTACTGCCTCTCGCAGCGCTATCGCGATTGCCCCATCCTTCATCAAGCCGCCCCCGCGCGCCTGCCCGCCAGCCTCCGCTGGGTACAAAACCCGGCGGTTTTCCGCGCCATTTTCATCAAGTCCGCGCTGGCGGTCTTCGGTGCTGGGCTGCTGGCCGGGTTCTTCCTCCTCGGCGCACCGGCACGCATCTCTCACATCATCCAGGCGTATGTGCCCGAAGATACGCAAACACCCTATCAGCCCTACGACTTCCCCACGCGCACGCCTTCGCCGCGCCCTGAGCAGCCCAGCCCCACCGCCACCTCTTTGCTCAGCCATCTTGAAATCCCCACCGCCTTGCCCATCTCGCAAATTGTCCAGCTCACGGTCAACGAAGTTGAACTGGGTGTGAACTGCCGCTCTGGGCCCGATAGCTCATTTGAGAGTTACCTCATCCTGCGCACCGGTGATGTGCTGCAGGCGCTCGCCCGCAGCCCTGATGACGCTTTCTTTTATGTGCGTTTGCCCAAAAAGCGCGCGCCCGATTGCTGGGTGCCGGCTGCTTTTGTCAACGTCCTTGGGGATACCCACACCCTGCCCGTGCTCACGCCCGCGCCCACTCCCTTCCCCACGGTCACGCTTACCCCTCTGCCCTCCACCCCCGCTGAAACCCCGCAGACGCCGCCCACCGCCCGACCCACCAGCACCACCCAGGTGAACACGCCGCCCCCCAGCCAGCCCACAGCGGAGTCTCCTGAGCCGACGGAGGAGCCCCCTGAGCCCACGGAAGAACCCAGCGCGACGCCGGAATAACCCCCCAGCGGGCGTACCGCGCATTATCCTTATACGCAAGAATATGTCTTTTGTCATTTGACACCCGCCTATCCCCGTGATAAACTGACCTTAATTGAATAGCCCCTAAAAACGGCACTTCTATCCAGAGAGGCGGAGGGACCGGCCCGATGAAGCCTCGGCAACCAGGAGCGTAACTCGCGACATGGTGCCAATTCCGGCAGGGAAACAATCTGGAAGATAGAGGGCAGCCAAACGCTCATGTTGCCCCTCGAGTTCACCGGTCTGGGGCAACATCTTATTTTTATAAGGAGAAAAACCCATGTCAGGCAGTTCTTTCATGCAAAACCCCAGTTTTAAATTCACCTCCGAGTCGGTCACGGAAGGGCACCCCGATAAACTCTGTGACCAGGTCTCAGACGCCGTGCTCGACGCATGCCTCGAGCAAGACCCGCGCTCGCGCGTGGCCTGCGAGACCGCCGTCAAGACCGGCTACGTGATGATCCTCGGCGAGATCACCACTAACGCTTTCGTCAACTTCAACGACCTGGTGCGCCAGGTGGTCAACAGCATCGGCTACGATTCTTCTGATAAAGGTTTTGACGGTAATACCTGCGGCGTGCTCTCTGCCATTTCTTCGCAGAGCCAGGATATCGCCCTCGGCGTGAATAAATCATACGAAGCCAAAGGCGGCGAGGACAAAGAAACCGAGCTGGAGCATATCGGCGCCGGCGACCAGGGGATGATGTTCGGTTACGCCTGCGATGAAACCCCCACCCTCATGCCCATGCCCATCTACCTGGCGCACCGCCTTACCCAGCGCCTGGCGGAGGTGCGCAAAGCCGGCCTCCTGCCCTGGCTGCGCCCTGACGGCAAGTCGCAGGTGACCGTGGAGTACGCTTACGGCAAGCCAGTGCGCGTGGATACCGTGGTCGTTTCCACCCAGCACACCGCTGATGTTTCGCACGCGGATATCACCGAGGGCGTCATCGAGCACGTCATCAACCCCGCCATTCCCGCGGAGCTGCTGGACGGCACGCCCAAGATCTACGTCAACCCCACCGGGCGCTTCGTCATCGGCGGACCCATGGGAGACGCCGGCGTTACCGGGCGCAAGATCATCGTGGATTCCTACGGCGGCATGGGCCGCCATGGTGGCGGCGCTTTCAGCGGTAAAGACCCCACCAAGGTGGACCGCTCCGCCGCTTATGCCGCGCGCTGGGCAGCCAAGAACATCGTCGCCGCCGGGCTCGCCACGCGCTGCGAGATCCAGTTGGCTTACGCCATTGGCGTGGCGCGCCCGCTCTCGATTAATGTTGAGACCTTCGGCACCGGCGTCATCCCCGATGAGAAGATCGCCGCGCTGGTGAGCGAGCACTTCGACCTGCGCCCCGGCGCCATCATCCGCGACCTCGACCTGCGCCGTCCCATCTACCGCAAGACCTCCAATTACGGGCACTTCGGTCGCGAGCTGCCCGAGTTCACCTGGGAGAGGACAGACAAAGCCGGGTTATTGAGAAGCGCGGCGGGCTTGTAGATCAATCAATCTTCTTTCAACAACAGAGAGTCATTGACGAGACTCTCTGTTGTTTGTCCCTTGTTGCTTTCTCTTCGGCTGTCATTGTTATTCTTCTTTGGGTTGTCTATGATAAGTAAAGGGAAACCTGAGCCATAATCCCCGCCGGGACGATGCGCCAATCAAAGGGTTAAAAAAACGCCTTTTTGTGTCATAATGAAAAGTATGAACAATCATCCTTTGCAACCGCCGAATGTGCAGGCACCGCGCAGCAGCCTGCTGAAACTGGTGATCATATCGGCGTTCATCGCCATGGTGGCTTTCTGCGCACCCGCGGGAGTGCTGGCGGTGATTTTCACGCGCCCGCTCTTCGCCCTCACCACCGGCGTGGTTTGCCCGCCCGGCAGCGAGATGCAATTCGAGGAGTGGGAGGAGGAGGGAGATTGGGAGGAGGAAGCGAGCACCCAGTTTCGCGCCTACTGCGTGGATAGCTCTGGTCAGCAGGTACAAGAGCGCACGCTGCAGGCGCTGGCGGTGCTGATGTGCTCATTCTTCCTGGCTGGGTTCTTTATCGTGCTGGCGGTGCTGCTCATCGTTCGCGCCGTTCGGCACAGGAATCGCAGCACCAACCCCTGAGCGCGGTCTCGCTCGCACCAACGGACAGCACAAAAAGCGCGATCGGGTCACTCACACCAGAACTCGATTTCATCCCCATCGCCCGCGCTGCCGCTCGTCGAAGATCCGCCGCAGCCGTAAGCCGTGTAGCTGTATTGGCCAGTGCAGAGCTGCAGCGTGCGCGAGCCGGGCGCGATGTAAAAGGTGTACTTGACCGGACCGGTGAAGTGCATGGTTACCTGTCCGCCGGTGTCATTTTTGATTTCAATCGTGGTGCCCAACTCGCACGCCACCGTTGGGGTGGGTGGCACGGCGGTGGGTCGCGGCTGGGGTGTGCTAGTAGGGGAAGGGGTAGGCGTGGCGGTGGGCAGCTCCACAGGCAGGATGCGGTAACTGTACCCGATTGTATCACCGAGGTAATACGTGTTCCAGCCGTCTGAAAGCGATTGATCAAAACGGAAGCCAATGCTGACCATATGAGGTTCACCGATCCTCCAGCCAGTCAACAAATAATCAATAAAGACTGAAGAGTAGACTATGGAAGGGTCTTCCACATCAGGGTAGTATTCGTAGATCAGATCGTTCTTATCCAGGTAAGGCTGTCCATCAATCTCAAAGAAAAAGGTCATCTTCTTCATGTTATCCGCCAGCGTCTCATCATCGATGGCGATCCAGCTAAGGCCGAAGCGGAGAGGAAGGTTGTAAGGCACCTCCACTTCAAACGGTCGCTCTCCCTCGTCTGCTTCGTCCAATAGGCCGACCGTCTCCAGGTATTCACGGATGTATACGCCCTCTGAACAGGCATCAGAATTGGCGCAGGGGATCAAGTTCACTGGCGGCGTGGGCGTGGGGGTGAAGGTTTTCGTGGGCAGGGGGGTGTACGTGGGGGTGAAGGTCATGGTCGCGGTTGGCGTGGGCGTATCCGCTGATAAAAAGGCGGGCAACGGTAGCCTGGCGGAGCGGCAAGATGCCAAGAACCCCAGCAATAAAACGGCAATTAAAAGAAAAAAAGAATTGCGCTTGCGCATCGGGTATCCTCTCCTCGTTTGTCACGACCGGTTATGTGATTATCCACCCGTCCTTTCCATGGCTGGCGCGGTCGCGTGTATTGCTGGCTCACAGGGAGTGTTCAAAAAATATTATACTGAAAAACCGGCCAAATGAACCTGTCTATTTTTATTCTCTGGGGAGAACGGAAAATGAGCGGCTGTCTTTCTGGGTCAATCCGATTGCGTTTCAGCGGGGGGCTCTTCATTGTCCGCGCCAAAATCCAACACTTCGCGAACCTGCGATCCCATTTGCCGCGGCCCGATGATCTTCTGCTCTTCCAGAGTATCGATCAGGCGTGCCGCGCGAGTATAGCCAATGCCTAAACGGCGCTGCAGAAAAGAGGTGGAGGCTTTACCTTCTTTGCGCACGATTTCGATGGCGTTCTTTAAAACCGGGTCATCCTCCTGGGCGCCATCCCCAAAAAATGAGGGTTGTTTAAACGGCACGTGCTGGGGCTGGTACTCAAAGGTGGCGGTAAAGAGTTCCTTCCCGCCTTCAGCGCGGCGATTGGCCACGATGAGACGCCACGCATTAACCAGGCGTTGAATCTCCTGGTCTGAAACGTACACACCCTGCAACCTCACGGGCGCGGGGGCGTCTGGCGCCTGATAGAGCATATCGCCGCGTCCGAGCAGCGTTTCCGCGCCGGGCTTGTCGATGATTACGCGGCTGTCCAGGTTGGAGGCGACCATGAAGGCTACGCGCGCCGGCAAGTTCGCCTTGATCACCCCGGTGATCACATCCACCGATGGGCGCTGGGTGGAGATGATCAGGTGAATGCCTGTGGCCCGCGCCAGTTGCGCCAGGCGGGTAATGCTGCGTTCAGTTTCATCTTTCGCCAGCAGCATCAGGTCAGCCAGCTCATCGATCACCACCACAATATACGGCAGGCGCTCAGCCTCTTTGCGGTTGTGATCCATGATATTACGCACGCCCTCTTCAGCAAAGCGCCTGTAGCGCGAATCCATTTCGCCCAGCACCCATTGCAGCGCGCCAGCAACGCGTTCCGCGTCTACCACCACCGGGGCGAGCAGGTGCGGAATGCCGTTATACCCGGTCAGCTCCACCCGCTTGGGGTCCACCAGCACCAGGCGCAGGTCGAGCGGGCTGTTATTGAGCAACAGGCTGGTGAGAATGGCATTGACCAGCACGGATTTGCCTGAATTGGTGGTGCCGGCGATCAGCAGGTGAGGCATAGACGTCAGGTCGGCGCAAACGGGTTTGCCCGCCACATCCTTGCCGAAAGCAAACCGCAGGCTGGACCTGATTTTCTTATAAGCGTCCGTCTCAATCAACTCGCGCAGCGAAACCAGTGAAAGCTCCGAGTTGGGTACCTCAATGCCGATATAGGCTTTACCCGGCACCGGCGCCTGTATGCGAATGCTCGGGGCGGAGAGAGCCAGCGCCAGGTCATTCGCCAGCCCGGCGATCTTGGACACGCGCACGCGCGTGCGCCCGCCGCGGCTTTCAATGAACTCAGGTTCCACGCCATACTGGGTAACCGCGGGCCCGCGCTGAATTTCAACAATGCGCCCGGGGGCGTCAAATGAAGCCAGCGTTTCTTCAATAATTCGGGCGCGGCCTTGGTCGTAGTGAGATTGCACAACCGCTGGGGTCGCCAGGTCAAGGATATCGCTCACCGCTGGAATTGGCCAGGGTGCCACGGGCGTGGTCACCCGTGTGCGGGTGACGGGAAGGCTTTCAGAGGGCTCAGGCGCAACCCGGGCAGGCTTTTCTCTGACCCCGGTTGTTTTTGGCTCCGCCGCTGAGGGGCTCCCGATCACCGTCACCGTTGCCGGGCTTTCTTCCTCCACCACGAGCGGTTTATAACCATCCGGCAGGTCTGTTCGTGATTCATTTTTTACCCGGTAAGGCCTGGCGCTGGTGAAGTGGAACATGGGTTGGCGCGGGTTCTCTTCTTTCGGTTTCTTAAATCTGACCAGCAGCGTGTTCACACGGGCGGCGATTTCAACCAACGGGAGGTTGAGGATGAACAAAATGGCCACCAGTAACCAGGCGAAGAGAAAAACCCCCTCTCCAGCCGGGCCCAAAGAATTGGCTAAAACGCGGTCAAACAAAGCGCCGATGTACCCGCCACCCCGCCCGTCTTTCGCGGTCGAAAAACCCCCGCCGGCTATGAAATGAAACCAGCCCAAGATATTAAGGTAAAGCAAAATGATGCCCGCCAGGCGCCAGTAAGAAACCCGTGGGAGATTCTCATAATGGCGCAGCAGCAGGACCGTGCCGCCAATGATCAATGCCAGCGGGATGATCACGCCACCCCAGCCAGCGAGGCGGGTGGTGGTTTGCGCGATCCACCCACTGAGCGGACCATTGGCATTGGAAAATAAGGCGACGATCGAAAGTACCCCGGTCAAAACGGTCACCCCGCCGATGAAGTTCAGGCGCTGGTCCAGGGTCAGGGTCGAACGCGAATACTGCCCTCTTCTGGAGGAAGACCTTGAGGACTTAGGCGGATGAGCGTAAGATTTTCGAGTTTTCGTGCTTTTGGCCATTCGTTATTTCCATTCTCATCAAACGGATGCAGGTTTCATACCATCTTAGCATTCAGCCCAGTCCCTTGTTCGACGGGTAATCCCGATGGATAAAAACCTGTTGCGCGCCCATCAGTGGCGAAGATAGATGTGCTGCGCGCGAACCATCACTTCCCCCTCCGAAAGGTCAAGCCAACTGGTGATTATTCGAATGAGCAAGAGTTGGGAACGCGCCTGTTCTCGCCAGCAGGAGGTAACTCAGAGCTGGAGGTGGCGGGCTTTTTCCAGGACTCGCCGGGTGGTTTCAAAAGCCAAAGGGGGCAGGTCAAACAGAGGGAACCAGCCAACCTGATCAGCGTCATCAGCGGCGGCGAGAGAGCCGCTGAGAAAGTGCGCGCGGTAAACGATGAAAATATCCGCGCCGCGGCTGTGTTCTCTCCCGGTCAACAGGTCGAACAACCCTTCGATCTCAACAGTCAACCCGGTTTCTTCCCGGCACTCGCGCAAGGCAGCCGCCGCGGGGTCTTCAAATGCGTTGACAAACCCTGCCGGAATGCTCCAGGTACCCAGGTAAGGCTCCATAACGCGCCGCACGAGGAGCACTTCCCGCCCGCGCAGCAGCAGCACACCCGCCGCGACTTTGGGATCCTCGTAGTGCACCCAACCGCACGCGGGGCAGGAAGGTCGGCGCTCTCCGAGCTGCATCATCATGCGCAGCGGTGTGGCGCACTGCGGACAGAATTTGAAATGTTCGTGCGAATGGCTATGCATGAAATTTTTTACGGAGGAAGAGCGCTCCTGCGCCTGAAAGGAGAGCGGTAATGCCCGCGATCAACATAACCAGGCTGGGCGCGGAAAACCCGCGGCGAGGTTGCGGCGCCGGTGCTTTGCGCAGCGGCGCGCTTTCGATCACCTGACCGGCTGTGTCGTCTTCCGCGAGACCAAGTATCAGGTTAGAAAGGTCAGCGTCTGAAACCGGTTCGCCCTCCAGTGCGGCGGGCGCGGGTTCATCATAAGCAGGCGGCTCAGGCTCCTCGTTCATCACGGGCTGTGGGTCAACGCCGGGAGGTAATTCAGGAACAGCCGGTTCAACTGGTCCGCCGCCTATACCCGGTTCAGCAACAGGAAAACCCGGCCCTCCGATACCATCGATCCCTGTATAGGGGCTCTTGGCTTCTGCTGCTCCTCCGCCCTGTCCGCCTGACGGGATCCAATTGATGATCATTGGCGCAGGAGCCTCAGCAACCCCTTCCATGGCGGCGATTTCCGCCCGCTGGGCAGCCGCCTGGCGGGGCAAGCCCATACCTAAGTAATTAAAGGAAAAGACCAGCACCAGGAGAATTGACGCGGTGACAGACACAAAACTCAACGCTGGTTGAAGCCACAATCCGCGCAGCGGTTTTTGCGCTTTTTCAGGCGCAAGGGTGAAATTTCGCGGCGCGCGTTTTTTGGGCAGCGCAGCCAGTAATTGCTTCAATCGCGCGATTTCTTCGAGAGATCGCTTAAAATGAGCGTCCTCCTGAATGCGCTTTTCTATGCGGGTTAAGGCTGCGGGTGAAAGGCGCCCGTCAAGGTAGGCTGAAATCAGTATCCAGTCTCTGCTGGTCAATCTCTCAGTCATCGGCGTTCTCCACCGGTAAGACGAAATTGAGTAGGCAGAAGTTCCTGAAATTGCCGCAGGCAATCACGCAGTCTCTGCCTGGCGCGCGCCAGCCGGCTTTTCACCGTTCCAAGCGGCGTGCGCACCGCCCGTGAGACTTCTTCATAATCCATCCCCTGCACATCAGTCAAAACGACCACCGCGCGAAAGTCAGGCGGCAGGTTTTCCAGGCAGTGCTGCAGGGCGTGTTCAAGCTCCGCCTGGTCAAAAGCCTGTTCGGGTTGGGGGTCATCAGAAGCCAGCCAATCGGCAGATTCAATTTCCTCGCCATCTTCTGGGTTCTGCGGTTCAAGCGGAATCGTGGGTCGGCGTTTCTGGCGGCGCAGTTCGTCGTAACAACCATTGGTAACCATGCGCATCACCCAGGCTTTGAACGAACCTCCGCGGTAAGCGCGCAGGTTGCGGTAAGCAGAAAGAAAAGCGTTTTGCACCGCGTCGGCCGCCAGGTCATCATCGTTCAGCATGCGGAAAGCAAGGTTAAAAGCCATGTCCTGGTATGCCAGCACCAGACGGTTGAAAGCGTCTACATTTCCTTGCAGCGCGTCTGCGACCAAAGCCTGTTCGTCCATGATCAATTGATTTTATCGCAATTTGTCCTTTTCCATCATCCTGTTTAACTGACGATTGACCGCGGCTGTCATCCCCTTGCGCGCGTTGTTCTTGACAGGCATTAAGCGCAAGGTATAATCACTTTACAAGACCAGCTCGGGTACTACTGCCTGGGATATCCTTCCAGAGAGCCGCTGACCGCTGCAAAGCGGCAGGAACGCCCAGGCGGATTCCAACCCGATCGCCCTTCTTGGGCAGGTTGTCTCTGCAGGGGCATTCTCGCCGTAAAGAGACCGGAGGCACCGTTAATACCACAATGAGGTTCCCCTACGGGAGCGAAAGCAGGTGGCACCACGAGGCGCCCCTCGTCCTGCGCGACAGATGAGGGCGTTATTCTTTAAAAATGAGGTGCAGCATGTTAGACATCAATTTCATACGGGAACATCCTGAGGAGCTGCGCAAAGCGCTCACCGACCGGCAGATGGACAGCAGCGTGGTCGACAAGTTATTAACCATGGACGCTGAAAGGCGCGGACTGCTGGTTAAAGTGGAAAACCTCAAAGCCCTGCGCAACACGGTCTCCAAGGAAATCAGTCAGACCAAAGACCCCGCTGAAAGGCAGGAGAAGATCGACGCCATGCGTTCGGTGGGCGAGGAAATCGCGCAACTTGATGAGACCACCAGGCAGGTGGATGAAGGACTGCAAGCGCTGCTGGCAACCATACCCAACCTTCCTGACCCTTCCACCCCTATTGGAAAAGACGAGAGCGAGAACATCGTACTGCGTACCCACGGTGCGCTGCCCAAGTTTGACTTTACCCCCCTGCCTCACTGGGAGTTGGGGCCGAAGATGGGGTTGATCGACTTTGACCGCGGGGTAAAGCTGACCGGGTCGCGATTCTATGTGCTCAACGGAGAGGCTGCACGCCTGCAGCGCGCGCTCATCTCATGGATGCTTGATCTGCACGCCCGCCAGGGCTACGTGGAACGCTATACACCTTTCATGGTCAAAGCTGAAACCCTCTACGCCGCCGGGCAGCTGCCCAAGTTCGTAGACAACCTGTATCACGACATCGAAGAAGACCTGTGGATGGTGCCAACCGCGGAGGTGCCCCTCACCGGTATGTACCGCGATGAGGTGCTGGAGGAGGCCAGCCTGCCGCTGCGCTTTACCGCTTACACGCCATGCTTCAGGCGCGAGAAGATGAGCGCCGGGCGGGATGTGCGCGGCATCAAACGCGGGCACCAGTTTGATAAAGTTGAGATGTACATTTATAGCACTCCTGAAGAATCAATGCACGAGCTGCAGAAAATGCTCGCCGACGCCGAAGAAACCTGTGCGTTGCTGGGGTTGCCGTACCGGGTTAAACAATTATGCACCGGCGACCTGGGCTTTAATTCTGTGGTCACTTACGACCTTGAAGTGTGGGCTGCCGGTTGCAACGAGTGGCTGGAAGTATCTTCTGTTTCCAATGTCGGCGATTTTCAGGCGCGCCGCGCCAACATCAAGTACAAACCTGCTGAAGGAGGGCGTAACCGCCTGGTGCACACCCTTAATGGGTCAGGACTGGGCCTGCCGCGGACCCTCATCGCGGTGTTCGAAAATAACCAACAGGCTGATGGAAAAATTAAAGTGCCTGAAGTGCTGCTGCCCTGGATGGGCGGGTTGAAAGTGATTTCTTAAAATTGGATGCCATTGCGAATTCCAACTGGTTTGTGCCCGTGCTCGCGGTGGTCATGGGCGTTGGTCTGTTCGGTCTGATGCTCTATATCATCCCTGGGCTCACTATCATCTGGCTGGCCATCCTTGCCTACGGCATCGTCAGCGGTTTTTCACCTGCCACCGGCATTTTGTTTGCGGTCATCACGCTGCTGATGATAGGGGGCAACCTCATTGACAACTTATTCATGGGCGCTGAAGCCAAGAAGACCGGCGCCAGTTGGATATCGGTGGTGGTAGCGCTCGCCGCTGGGATCGCCGGCACCTTTATTTTGCCGCCCTTTGGCGGGCTGCTTTTTGCCGCGCTGAGCATACTGGTTGTAGAATGGGTACGTAAACGAGATCTTAAGGAAGGCGCAAAATCAGCCGGGGCGATCATCAGAGGGTGCGGTTTCGCAACCATCGCCCGTTTGGGAATCGGCGTCCTGATGATTGGCTTGTGGGTGGTCTGGGTGCTCTGGCTTTAAAAAAGTACTTGCACATCTTTCAGGAACGGGAGCAGCTGGATGGCGCTGTCCTCGTTTATTTAATACAGCCGTGACCAGTAAGGATGCCCGCTGCAAAACCCCAACAGAGAGGACGTTGGAACTGCTTGGCGAAACCATACATCGCCCACCGCTTCTTTCCAGGAATATCAAAGACGGTCAGAAACCAACCCGCCAACACGGCCGCCCTGGCGGCTTCCCAGGTACTTGCGCGGTTATCCTATACCACCAGCAGGTGATGAACGAACATCCGTACGTGGAACAACACGGTCAGCGTGAGGTTTTCTGGCGCGCAAGCAACACCTGGTAGAGCACGATCGAGCCAGCAACAGCGGCGTTAAGCGATTGGATGCGTCCACGCATTGGCAGGCTGAGGATATAGTCACACTGTTGCCTGACCAACGCGCGCATGCCCTCTCCTTCATTCCCCACCACTAGCGCAATGGGCCCGCCCAGGGGTACTTCGGCTGGCGCGTCCTCCCCTTCCGCCAGGCCAACCACCCAGGCGCCGGCTTCTTTGAGCTGCTCGAGGCTGCGGGCGATATTGCTCCGCGTGATGAGCAAGTGCTCTGAAGCGCCAGCCGAAGCGGAAACCACTGCCGGCGTTACCTCTGCGGCACGGTGCTGCGGGATGATAACTCCGTGCACTCCCACTGCTTCAGCGGTGCGCAGCAATGTGCCTAAATTCTGAGGGTTCTGAATGACATCCAGCACCAGCACGAACAGCGCTTCGTTTCTTTCTTTCGCCAGGTCATAAATGTCATATAACTCAACATAAGGGTAGACGCCAACCTCAGCAGCAACCCCCTGCGGGTTTTCACCAAGCCGCTCCAGCCGTTCTCGCGCGACGCGTTCGACTGGAGCTTTTATTGAAGCGGCTGCGCGCAGTATTTCAGCAATGCGCCCTTTTTCTTCCACCCCAGAAGCCAGCAACAGGCGAAACACCTGACGGCGTTTCGCCTGCATCACTTCCATAACCGGGTTGCGCCCCGTAATCCATTCTTTCATTTGCCGGTCATTTCCAATGCCAGGAGGTGCCTTCCTTACTGTCCTCCAACACCACCCCCAGCGCGGCCAGCCGGTCGCGCACGCTGTCTGAGAGTTCCCATAGTTTGTTCGCGCGCAATTCGCGGCGGATTTCAATGAGTAAATTCACAAAACCATCGACTTCCTGGTGGGTTTCGGTCTCTTTTTCCAGGCTCAGCCCTAACACGGCGGTAAGCTGGCGCAATTTGAGCTGAGCGGCGCTGAGCTGCGCGTGAGTGGCGCCATCCGCGCGCGCCTGATTGATGCCCCTCACCAGGTCAAAAAGTTGCGCCAGCGCCCCAGCGGAATTGAAATCATCATCCATGGATTGCACAAAGCCGCTTTCTGCCGTTTCCACCTGGCGCGCCAGGGCGTCCACTACTGATTGAGCAGCCCCGGGCGCTGCCGCAGGCGCGGGTTTGAGACCAGAACGGAGCCGTTCAATGGCTTTCTCTGCCTGCGCGAGTATCTCATCAGAGAAAGACAATGGATTGCGGTAGCCGGAATTCAGCACCAGCATGCGCAGCGCGTCTGCCGGGTGATTCTCAAGGAATTCTTCAATGGTTACCAGGTTGCCAACCGATTTAGACATCTTCTCGCCGCTCAGTTGCAGCATACCATTGTGAATCCAGTAACGGGCGAACGTTTTGCCGGTATAACTTTCGCTCTGGGCGATTTCATTCTCATGATGCGGGAAGACCAGGTCATTGCCCCCTCCATGAATATCAATCTGTTCGCCAAGGTGATTGAGGTTCATGGCAGAACACTCGATATGCCATCCGGGGCGACCTTTGCCCCAGGGGCTGTCCCAGGCGGGCTCTCCGGGTTTGGCTGCCTTCCACAACGCAAAGTCCATGGGGTGCTCTTTGCGTTCATCCACCTCTATACGGTAACCTGACTGCATGTCATCAATGCGCCGACCGGAGAGTTTGCCATACTGGCTGTCGCTGGTGACCCTGAAATACACATCGCCATCTTTGTCATAGGCAAACCCCTTCTCCACCAATCCCTGGATCATGGTGATGATCTGCTCCATTTCCCGTGTGGCGCGGGGGTTCACGGTAGCCGGCAAAATGTTGAAATCCTGTAAGTGTTTTTCAAATTCATGAATATACATCTCGCCCAGTTTGAATGGGTCCACGCCCTTTTCTTGGGCGCGCAGGATGATCTTGTCATCTACGTCGGTGAAATTCATCACGTGGCGTACTTCATATCCTCGATATTCGAGATAACGGCGAATGATGTCGAAGACCAGCGCAGACATGGCATGCCCGATATGCGCCTTGGCATACACGGTGGGGCCGCAGACGTACATTTTCACCTTGCCGGGTTCGAGGGTCTGGAATTCCTCAACCTTGCGGGATAGTGTGTTGTAAACTTTCATATGAAATCCTGTTCGGGGTCTAATTCGCTGCTTCATCGGGCCGGGCAAAGATCATCCGCCCGGCAGCCGTCTGTAATACCTTGGTGACCGTCACCTGGATGGATTTATCCATGTATTCACGGCCATTTTCTACCACAACCATGGTGCCGTCATCCATGTACGCCACACCCTGCCCGGTCTCGCGCCCTTCTTGAATGACCTGTACGGTCATGATTTCACCGGGGATGAGCACTGATTTTACCGCGTTCGCCAGTTCGTTGATGTTCAACACCGTGACCCCCTGCAATTCAGCGATACGGTTAAGGTTGTAGTCGTTGGTAAGGATCGGGCAGCGCATTTGCCGCGCCAGCACCACCAGTTTATCATCCACCTCGCGCATTCCTTCCACATCGATATCGCTGATACGCACAGGGATGGCGGGTTCTTTTTGCAGCGCGGAAAGCACCTCCATACCGCGGCGGCCGCGTTGACGGCGCATATTATCAGGAGAATCCGCGATGTATTGCAATTCGTTGAGCACAAAGCGCGGGATAAGCAGCGAGCCTGGCAGAAACCCCGTGCGCGAGATGTCCGCGATGCGACCATCGATGAGCACGCTGGTATCCAGTAAGATGGTGCGGCTTTCCGCCCAGCCCGCGCCTGATGCCCCATCTTTCGCCGTGACTCCTGAACCGCTACGCAGGTTGGAGAGCAAATTGAGAAAATCCTGTTGTCGCAGCTTAAAAATAACCACGCCTAAGTAGGTAAAAAGGATTGCGCCCACAAAAGGCAGCACGCTGCCAAATGGATCGGGCAGCAGAGAAAGAGGGAAGGCCAGCAAGGCGGCCACAATTAAACCCGCCACCAACCCAAATAAAGAGGCCACCAGAGCATGAGTGGTGGCTTTTGCCAGCGCGTTGCGCATCGCCCGCGCTGGGCGGGTGGTGAAATATGGCGTGAGGATGAGCCCGAACAACGCTCCCAGCAATCCAAACAGAAAGCGATACTGCTCCACCGGAAAAGTGGTGGCGCTTGGAGATGTATTGGCAATTTCTCCAAACTGGTTACCCAGAATTCCCCCCACAATCGCCAGGATGACCATCCCAAGAATACGAAAAATAAAATCGACCGACATGATAATTACTCCTGCAAAATAAAAATGAATGAATAAATGTTAATGTCCAGAATAAAACTAAATAATAAAAATAATGTAAAAGCATAATAGCATGCCCGACCGCTTTCGTCAATTGATTGCGGTAAATTGATGGTCAGGGCGTTGCGGCTCAGCGTAGATTTCGTTGACACTGGGATTTCGCCGTGATAAAATCCTTGCACTTGCCCCCATCGTCTAGCGGCCCAGGACGTGGCCCTCTCAAGGCCAAAACAGGGATTCGAATTCCCTTGGGGGCACTGATTCTTTTCCGCTCCTCTCCCTTTCTCGGGCATCAAAATCCTCGAGTATTCAACCCAGCCAAGCTGTATTCGAATCCCCCTATCCTAACAGGGTGCTACAAAAAGGGAAGTAAAACCAAGTGATTCTCCCGGAAAACCGGGACACATGGCATTCATTCTTCTCGAACCACAGAAAGGCACACAACAGCCTCCACTGGCAGAGGAAAAGGAAAAATAATTCCATTTATAATAGGCGAATGGCGCACCTGCTTGGAACTGAACGAGAACGGTATGTAAAAAAGACTTTTAAGTCCGTTGCACGCCGCTACAATATGATGAACCACTTGATGACCTTCGGCGTGGATATCCTTCTGCGCAAGGAAGTGATGCGCATCGCCAAACTGAGAAACGGCGAAACGTTGTTGGATATCGGCGCAGGGACCGGAGACCTGTCACGCGAAGCGCGCCACACCTGCCCGGGCGCAGGTATCAACGCCGTTGATTTCAGCCTGGAGATGATGGCTGCCGGAAAAGACTGGAAAAATATCCACCGTTGCCAGGCAGACGCCCTGGCGCTGCCATTCTCTCACAACACGTTTGATGTTGTGGTGAGTGGTTACCTGGTGCGCAACGTGGTAGATCTGGATGCTGCCCTGGCAGAACAATACCGGGTGCTCAAAAGCGGTGGCAGGCTTGTGGTGCTGGATACCACCCGTCCGCGCTGGAAGCCGTTAAACCCGCTGATCAAGTTCTATTTTCGCTATGTTATTCCCAACCTTGGCAGGCTGTTCACCGGCAATAGCGAAGCTTATACCTACCTGACGCAATCCAGCGAAAATTTCATCAGCGCCGAAGACCTGGCGGATAGTCTGCGGCGCTGCGGGTTCACGGGCGTCAACTTCCGGGTGCGCATGCTGGGAACAATGGCCATCCATTCCGCGAGCAAACGCCCCTAGCCCGGCTATTTACACAGGAAAAAAACCTCATTTTTATAAATCCAGCCAGCGGCTGGTCATGCGTTCTTTTTTATTCGCCTGAGAAGGACCAAAAAGATGGCAACAAGCAAGACAACCAGGCTTCCACCGACAAGCAGCCATTTAAGCAACGTGAAAACTGGCGCCAGCCACTCAGCCAATGAGCAGTGATGTGGATAACGCGCCATGACCACACTGGTGGCTGTATTCTCCAGAAAATCCAGCCCCAGGGCTGCCAATGGAACGAGGTTGATTAATCGCCAACGTGAACCCACTGGCAGCGATTGATTGAGCAACCAGCCGATAGCGGAGACCAGGAAGAAGGTGTAGATGAACGGGAAAGCCACATCAAAAGTCCAGCGGGCATTCAGATACGCTGTTCTTCCCTCCTGCCCATACACTTCAGCCATGTGATAGAGTTGTTTCGCGTTGTAGAAAAGCGAGGTGTCAGGCGAGCCGCTGCCCTGTGAGTATTCATCTACAATGGCATTTTGCCCTGGCAGGGTGAGCGTGCTAAACCCGATGAACACAATAAACCCGAGCAACACCACCCATCCCCGGGAAAAACGGTAAAGAAAATGAGAAAGGGCGGCCATACGATCCGTCATTCAACCAGCGTGGCGAGAAAATCAAGCAGCCGCTGCCCATCCGCGAAATTGCTTACCAACCCCACAGAAATGCGCACCGCTCCTGAAGCCTTGGTGTTGAGGCAAAGCCGAAATTCATCGTAAGTCAGGCGTTGTTCATGATCAGGACGATTAAAGCAGGAAGATAATTCTTCAGAGGAGATATGCAGAGCGAGCTCGCCGGCACCAGGGTTGCAAAAACAGCCGGTGCGCAGGGAGATATTGCGGGCGTTGGCTTTCTCCTCGATCCAGCGGTGGTCAATGACCATCCCCTCCGGGTTGAAGAAGTTGACCGTCACCGCGCCACCGCGCTGCTTGGTATCCGAAGGGCCGTAGATTTTTACCAGCGGTTTTCCATTACGATGGCGCAGGTCTTTCATGCAGGTCAGCAACCAACCTGTCAGGCATTTCACCCGTTCATGGATCAATTCCATGCCAATGGATTCAAGGTGCTCCAGCCCAATTTTTACAGCCGGGATGTTCAGATAATCCAGCGTCCCATCTTCAAACGCCGCAGGGGCGTCTGCCAGGTAATGCTTTTCTCCCTGCACCGACGCCACAGTGATGGTACCCCCGGCGAACCATGGGCGCCGAAGTTTCTTCAGCGCTGCGCGGCGCGCGATGAGCGCGCCCACACCAGTTGGATAACCAAACATTTTATAAAAGGAAATAGGAACAAAATCAGCCTGCCACCTGGAGAGATCAAGCCTGTTGGTCGGAGCAAAGGCCGCCGCGTCCAGCAGCACATCCCAGCCTGCGGCATGCGCTTTGTCAATCCACTCCAACGGGTGTTGAACGGAAGAAAAATTGGATTGGGCGGGAAAAGCGAAGAGTTTGTGGCATGAGCCGCGCGCGTTCGCCAGGTATTCATCCAGCTTGCCCTCAACCGCGCGCAAACGCGGCGGCAGCACCGGGAGATAGCGCACGTGCGCTCCTTTAGCGAGCGCGTATTCTCGGATACCGTTCACTGAATTGTGGTTATCGAAAGTCAGCAGGTAACAACAATCCTGCCCGAAGGGATAGGCTTCTCCTACCAGTTTTAAAGCCCCGCTGGCGTTCGCCGTAAAAATCACCACGTAATCTTCAGGCGAGGCGTTGAAAAAACGCAGTACCCTCGCGCGAGTATCCTCCACCAGGGCTGTTGAGGTGCTAGATGTGGGGTTTGAAGAATGCGGGTTGCCATAAACGCCTTCCAGGAGCATGCGTTGGTGCTTTATCACCTGTGAATCCGCGTATAACCCGCCACCGGTGTAATCCAGGTAAACTTGTTTTTCGCGTTCCAGGCGTTTATAATCGAGTTCACGCAGCCGGTCGAGGTATGAAGTATCGGTGTACCCGGGGTAGCTGGCAATGAATTTTTCAAATGTGAAAGATGTCATCACTGCATTAAACCATAAAAACCAATTTTTATCCGCACAATGTATATAATTGACCTATGAGTGAAACACGCGAGCTGGCAGAGCGGTTAAAGAAAATTACCCATTTCAGCGAAATACCGTTGAGCGGTGTAGAACAGATCATCGCCAGCGGAGAAATACGGCAGTATGTGAAAGGCGCATTCGTTTTCCACGAAGGCGATGAGTCCGCGGGAATGTTCGTTCTTCTCAATGGACAGGTCAATTTGAGCAAGCTTGGCCCAGAGGGAAAAGAAGGCATTCTCAACACGCTCGAGCCCGTCATCATGTTCAATGAAGTATCCGCTCTTGACGGAGGCCCGAACCCGGTAAGCGCATACGCGCACACCGATATCCGCTTATGGCGTATCGGTTATCTCCCTTTTCAACAATTGCTGAGGCAATACCCGCAAATTGGCATCAGTTTGCTTGGCGTGTTGGCACGGCGCAACCGCCTGTTGCTCACACATTATGACGACCTTTCGTTCCGTACAGTTCAGGCGCGCATGGCCAAGCACTTGATTTCTCTCAGCGAGAACGGTCGACGATCCATCAACCGCATGGAAAACCCCATTCACACAATCGCCGCCCGTATTATCACTTCTCCTGAAGCAGTAAGCCGCACGTTGAAAGTTTTCAAATCCGCCGGGGTGCTGCGAGCAAACCGAACGGAAATTGAAATTCTGGACCCCAGGCACCTGCAGGAACTGGCAAAAATCGATTTATAAGCATCGCGGCGCCGCTGTTTGTCATAAGTCTTTTTGATTAATGTCAATGACTTATCCCCGCCGGGTATGTTATATTGTGTAGTGGTTAATCACAAACACGGGAGAAGTAAAATGCAATGGCTCAATAAACGATATCAGTTCCTCTTCCGCTCCACCAAAGGGTTGATCTTAGTGGCAATCGCGTTCGCCGCTCTCGGCTCCGCATTCTTTGGCTTGCTCTCAGGCCCGATGGCTGATTACGGCATCAAGGATGTTGTGGTGCGCGCGTTGAACATCAACCTGGAACCTGCCGAGCGCGAAGGCAGATTGGTGATCCTCTACCACTCGCTGGCAATGATCGCCATCGCCGTGGAAGTTTACATGATCACTGATTTATTGAAAATGAAAGACAACCACCGTCTGCCAATCAACACCACGGTTACCGTCGGCTACCTGATGGTGATGTTTGGCGGGCTGCCCTTTGCTTATTGGGGGCATAACTGGGTGCTGCACGGCATCTACATCGCCGGTCTGTCGCTTATTTTCTTTGCGGGATGCTTGCTGCTGGTGGCGTTGTGGCCCTGGAGAGACGAATACCGCCTGAAGGATAAAGACTACGCTCAAACAAAAAAAGGTTACGATATGGAGCGTATTGCCTTCTTCATGGTCTCGCTCACTACCTTGATTTCGGCGATTTTTGGCGCTGTGCCTGGGTCTTTCTATGGAAACGGTTTTGAAACCTTCCTGGCCGAAAATGTGGTGCGCGATCCTCATAAAACCGCGCTGGACCTTTCCATCATCGGTCACCTGCATATCATGCTGGCGCTCATCGCCATCATGTGCGCGCTCATCATCGGCAGGTGGATGGATTTCAAAGGAATGTGGCAGAAACTGGCCATGCCGCTTTATATCGTGGGCGCTTTCGTGCTCTCACTTGGCACCTGGCTGGTGGTTCAGTTCGAAGAAATCGCACATTTCATCATCTATGGCGGTTCAACCGTGGCCATGCTCGGGGCGCTCTTCCTGGTGATCGATTCGTGGAAAAAGATCATCCGCAGCGGGCTGGATGAAAAAGGCATCCGCAAAGGCAACTTTTTCCAGGGCGTCGCTGCGCTGCTGAGAGACCCGGTGCGTTTTGGTCCTACCTGGCAAATGGTGTTCATGAACTTCACCGTCAGCGGTGTGGGTATTTTCACCGCGGTGAAGCTGGATGAAATTTTCCGCAAATGGCAATTTATGGACGAGCGCTCGATCCTGACCGGTCACTGGCATATCCTCGCCACCCTTACCGCCACCATCCTGCTTCTCTATTACGCAGACCTGGCGGGGTTGAAGGGGAAAGCGCGAAAGTGGTTCGGTTGGGCGGTCATTATCTTTTCAGACGTGGCCTTTGCCGCCGTCACCGTTTACGAGATGAAGCGCCTTTTCATCACCGAAGGTGAGCAACAGCCGCTGGTCAACCGCGCTGTGTTAGCCGGGGATATTGGCGTAATCGTGTTATTGCTGGCGCTGGCCGCCTTGATGGTGTGGCGGCTAACTGACCTGTTTAAAAAGAAAGGCAGGTGGCAAGAAGAAACGACCCACCGATTGGCCAAAAAGGAGGAGGTGCAATAATGAAAAAATCGATCATCACCATGTCCCTTTTCCTGCTTTTCGCCCTCACCGCCTGCCAGCCTGTAGATTTTCAGGCTGCGCCACCGGTGTTCGATACTGGAATGGACAGCGAGCAATGGGTGGAGATACCAGCAGGTGAGTTTTTGCAAGGACAATTCAAAAAGGAAACCACGATCGATCACGCGTACGAGATTATGGTTACCCCGGTGACCAACGCTCAATATGCTGCTTACTTAAACGAAGCACTCGCTGCTGACTATATTCAGGTCAATGGCAACCAGGTGGAAGGTTACTATCCTGGAGATGCTTTCGCTGGCGGGCGACATGAGGAAGAAATCAAGGCAGGCAGTTACATTCACATCCCCCTGGATGACCCTTTCCTGCGCCTCTCTTATGACGGAAACAGTTTCACTGTGAAACCAGGATGGGAAAACCACCCGATGACTATGGTTTCGTGGTTTGGCGCCAAATCTTATTGTGAGTTCAATGGCTGGCGCTTGCCCACCGAGCTGGAATGGGAAAAGGCGGCGCGCGGCACAGATGGCCGGGCTTATCCCTGGGGCGAAGAAATTGCGCGCAACAACGCGAACTTCTACTTCAGCCGCGATCCTTTTGAAAACATGGCTACCTTCGGTTCCCGCACAACTCCTGTTGGTTTTTACAACGGGAAGACGTATAATCACTACACCACGCTGGATTCCGCCAGCCCCTATGGCGTTTACGATATGGCCGGCAACGTCTGGCAGTGGACAGCCAATGTGTATGACGCTCAGCATTACCGCTACATGCGCGGCGGCAGTAAGGATATGTACGAAAACAACCTGCGCGTCTGGTCAATGAACAATGCCACGCCAACATTCACCAGCCCGGGAACCGGTTTTCGTTGTGTGCGCGATGTGGAGTAAAGATTGATGAAATTGCTGCATAAATTCAACCATTACTGGTCGCTCATTAAAAGCCTGCAAACCGCGCTGCTTACAGTGACCGGCATCGCAGGCTATATGAGCGCCCGTTGTCCATTTACCCATTGGACAACGATGACAGGGTTGATTGCCAGCCTGCTGCTCTCTATCAGCGGCAGCACCGTACTTAACATGTGGTATGACCGCGACATTGACAGCGTGATGAACCGCACCCATCACCGCCCATTGGCCAGTGGGACGATCTCTCCGTCAGAAGCCCTGTGGCTTGGGCTGGGTCTTTCTGCCGCGGGAGTCATACTGGCTGCAGCGCTTTCGCCTTTGTATGGGCTGTTAATATTCGCCGGCATCTTTTTTGACGTTATCGTTTACACCATCCTGTTAAAACGCCGCACCTGTTGGTCGGTCGTTTGGGGTGGTATCGCCGGGGGCATGCCCATCCTGGCTGGACGGGCGTTGGGCATGGGTCAAGTAGATTTGATTGGCATCCTGTTGGCGCTGGCCATACTGTTCTGGATTCCAACTCACATCCTCACCTTCAGTATGCGCTACCAGCAGGATTACGACAAAGCGCGCATTCCAACTTTCCCTTCCACCTACGGAGAAAAAGTAACCCGCCGCATCGTCGCCCTTGCCAGCCTGGTCGCCGCTGGGTTAATCGGCACCGCGGCAGTAATGGTTGGAGTGAAGCAGGGCGCGCTGCAGGTGCTGGGCATCCTTTCTGGAGGGCTACTGGTGATGGCCGTTTTAATGCTCTTTAAACCAAACTCCAGGCTCAATTTTCATTTGTTCAAATACGCTTCGGTATATATGCTGGCATCCATGGTGTTGCTGGCATTCTAATCTTTTTTTGAAAAGGAATTCCTATGAAACCTGAAAGTGGCATTTCAAAAACATTAAGATTCATCGGCATTTTGTTTATGGCGCTCACGGCTGCGGTCACCGTATTGGCTGGCGTGGGCACCTCCTGCGTGGCGTTTCTGCCCAATAACTGGGGACCGAGCATGGCAAAGATCGCGCCAATGCAATGGCTCTACATCCTCTATGTATTGTTGACCATCGCCATCGGGGTGTTGGGCATCAGGGCAGTGGTATTGCTGGCAAAAGGACGACAGGGCGCTTACAAAGCGGCGCTGATCGCGCTGGTCGCAGGCCTGGTTGTGGGGGTGGTTCATATGATCACCTCGCGCATGCTGAGGGGTTCATCAATGCCAGTGGATGGCATCGTGTACATCACTGTGTTGACCCTGGTCATTTTCCTCGTCTTCCGTATTCCAGCCATCTGGAACGGGGTAGATTACAGCAAAGCGCCGCGTAAAGAAGGAAAGAGATCCAGCGGAGCCGCGGCCATCGTCGCCGGAGCGCTGTGCCTGACCATCCAGTTCTTCATGGCACCAACCCACACATGGGGCGGAGTAAACTACGCCGACGCGTTTAACACCAGCATGACGATTGTCGGCAGCGGGCTGGTGTTGCTGGGTATCGGGCTCATTCTCAGCAGCGTCCTGGTGCTTGCTCCCATGAAGCGCAAAGTAGACACGCTCAGGTAACCTCATCCTCTCCCTTTTTCAGAACAAAAGAACTGGCTGATGCCAGTTCTTTTTCATCCCCGGTGATGCTTCTCAGCAGGGAATTTTGTATTCTTCCCATCCCTTAAAGGAAACTAGAGGGCAGATATTGGAAGTTACGCTTTCTTCTGCTGACAGTTCCGAAGTAAAAAACTCGGTATAGGCTGGTTCATGAATGTGTTATGATTGCCGCGATAAAAAAGGAGAATCTGGAATAATCTGATGTTTACCTTACTGGTTGTTTCAGTCATTTGGGCTTTTTCATTTGGATTAATTAAAGGCAACCTGACAGGGGTTGACTCTAACTTCGTGGCTTTCGCGCGCCTGTTCATTGCCGCGCTGGTTTTTCTTCCATTCATCAAGTGGAAGAAAATTCAAACAAAAACCGCTATCAAACTGGCGCTCACCGGATTGGTGCAATTTGGGATGATGTACATCGCCTACCTGGCCGCCTTCAGAACACTCAAGGCTTACGAAGTCGCGCTGTTCACCATATTCACCCCTATCTTCGTCACGCTGATCAATGACGCCTTTATGAAACATATTAACCTGCTGCATTTGGCTGTGGCATTGATCACCGTAGCAGGCACCGCCATTATTGAATGGGAATCCATTCAAACGCCCGCAGTGTGGAATGGGTTTCTGCTGGTCCAACTTTCCAACCTGTGTTACGCTTTTGGGCAAATTTATTACCGCAGGTTGATGGCGCAGCATCCAGAGTTAAAAGATCAGGATGTATTTGGCTATCTTTACCTGGGCGCAACGGTCATCACTGCGGCGGCGACGCTGTTCACCACGCCATTCAATACCCTCGAACTCCATTCGAAACAGAGTCTCACCCTGCTTTACCTGGGGGTCGTCGCCTCCGGTGTGGCTTTCTTCCTCTGGAACATAGGTGCGCGCCGGGTAAACGCGGGCGCGCTGGCTGTCTTCAACGATCTTAAAATTCCCCTCGCCGTGGCGGTTTCGCTGCTCGTCTTTGGTGAAAGCGCCAACCTCCCTCGGCTGCTCAGTGGCGGCGGCATCGTTATTGGCGCGCTCGTAATAAACGAATGGCTCAGTAAACGGAACCTCGTCAAAATAACGGGTTGATAAATAAACCGCTCTCGCGAGCGGGTTATATCTTTACCGGCCATTTCGATGATCTTGATGATCACTTCAACCGCGCGCTCTAGTGAACGAGTGGGCAGAACTTCATACTTGCCATGAGCGAAAAGCCCTCCGGTAAAAATGTTGGGTGTTGGTAATCCCATAAAAGACAAGCGCGAACCATCCGTGCCGCCGCGGACGGGCAATATTTTCGGCTCTATGCCAAGCGCGAGCATGGCATCACGCGCGTTTTCAACAATCTCAAAAACCGGTTCGATCTTCTCGCGCATGTTATAGTATTGGTCGTTAATCTCCAGTCCAATCCGTCCCTCGCCGTAACGCCGGTTGAGCAGGGTGGCTGCGTCGATCATGTATTGCTTGCGTTTTTCAAGCAGCATCCGGTCATGGTCACGGATAATATAATACATGCGGGTGTTTTCTACCGAGCCGGATACACCCAATAAATGAATAAACCCTTCACGCCCTTCGGTGAATTCGGGGCGCTCATTGACCGGCAGCATGGCATTGAATTCCATAGCCAGTAGAATCGAATTGACCATCTTGTTTTTCGCCACCCCAGGGTGAACATTCCTGCCGCTTACGGCAACCTGCACCTCGGCAGCGTTGAAGGTTTCGTATTCCAGTTCGCCAATTTCTCCGCCATCTACCGTGTATGCGTAACTGGCACCGAATTTCTCCACATCAAATTTATCTGCGCCGCGCCCAATTTCTTCATCCGGGGTGAAGCCAACACGGATTTTCCCGTGCTTGATCTCCGGGTGCGCGACCAGGTGCTCCATTGCAGACATGATCGCCGCGACACCAGCCTTATCGTCCGCCCCGAGCAAGGTGGTGCCATCTGTGGTGATCAACTCTTGCCCAATATACTTTTGCAGTTCCGGGAAGTCCATCGGCTTCATTTGTATACCGAGTTCATGGTTGAGCACAATATCACCCCCGTCATAGCTGGCGACAATCTGGGGGTTAACCTGCGCGCCGCTCATATCCGGACTGGTGTCGAGATGCGCGATGAAGCCGATAACAGGGAGAGGCTTTTCAGTGTTCGCCGGTAGTGAAGCCATCAGATAGCAGTTCTCATCCAGGCTTATTTCCTGCAAACCCATTTCACGCAATTCTGATTCGAGCACCCGCGCCAAGTCAAACTGCGCCTGAGTGCTGGGGCAGGTCTCGCTGTCACGATTCGATTCCGTGTTGATCCTGGCGTACTTGATAAATCTTTCTTTTACTGTCGGCATGCGCCCTCCTGGTAGCTTGATGAACTGATTATATACCGAAGCGTGGGTTGACTGGTATACGCAACTCTTGCCGCGTACGGTTAAGCGCCCTTGCCGTAAACGCTTGAGGTGATATTGCCAACTTGTGCTGGTGGCGCTTTCCACTTTTCTTTTAAGGGTGCAGCGGTTAAAGAGTGAATTAATCCAGGAAAACCACAGAGCCGTCACGCTGACGGCTCCGGGGGTTTGGCGCTGCGGCTTCCCTACTCTATCGCGAGGAGGGATGCCACAGCGCTGTGTTCAAAACTGGTACACATCGTAGACATCACCTCCTCATCGTTAGGATGGCAAGTTCTTCTGGTTAAGTTAATCATAATTCCGCATTCGCGTCAAGCGGGCGCGGTCACCCACTGCCCTCCGACTATGGCTTGCTCCAACCTCCTATCCCCTTTATAATTTGCCCTATGTCTGAGAAAAAAGACGATACCCCTCAAAAATTTCGCTGGCTAAACCCTGCGTTGGTGCTGCTGCTGGTAGCGCTTTTTTCTGCGTGGCTGCTGCTCACGCCCCCGGGTATCGAAGGCAAGATGAACGCGATAGGGTTTTCGGTCTGCCACCAAATCGACAGCCATTCCTTTAGTGTCGGAGGGAAAGTGCTGCCGTTATGCGCGCGCTGCACCGGCACTTTCCTGGGTTTATTCATCTCGATGGTCTACCTGTACTCAAAAGACCGTAAAAGCGGTTTCCCATCCAGGCAGAAAATAACGGTGCTGTTGTTCTTTTTCGCCTTTTTCGCCTTTGACGGCATCAACGCCAGCCTTCCGCTGGTGGGTCTTAAAACCGTCTATACACCCTCCAACCAGCTCAGGTTGATCAGCGGGTTGCTCTTCGGTATCACGCTGGCAAATGTGTTGCTGCCGTTATGGCACCAGACACTATGGTCAAACCCGAACCCGCAGCCAGTCTGGCATAGCTGGCAGCAGCTTGGTTGGTTATTCCTATTTTGCGCCCTCGCTGGGGTGATGGTGGTATCCGATGTGCCCATCCTGTTTTACCCTATCGCCATCCTCTCCACCCTGACCATCTACCTGGTGCTGGGCATGATCTACACATTGCTTTGGTGTATCATCTTAAAAAAGGAAAACTCGCTGCATCTTTTTCGCGATGGTTTTCGTATATTGAGTGCCGGTTTAATCACGGCTATCACCCAGGTTGGGCTTATGGATCTCATCCGCTTCTCTCTCAGCCAAACCTGGTAGGAAAAGGAAATGAATTAATGGATATTTTCAATATTTTTACAGCGTTTGGCCTCTCTGCCAGCGCCGGTTTGAACGCCTATATTCCTCTGCTGGTCGTCTCGCTGCTCGCCAAATTCACCAATCTGATCAAACTGCAAGAACCCTGGAACCTGATGACTTCCTGGTGGGTGATCGGCGTGCTTATCGTGCTGACCATCGTGGAGATACTGGCAGATCTATTCCCAGGCGTTAACCATGTAAATGATGTCATCCAGTCGTTCATTCGACCTACCGCTGGGGCGGTTGTATTTGCAGCCACCTCCAGTCAGGTGGGTGATGTGAACCCTATACTGGGCTTGATCGCGGGCCTGTTGGTTTCAGGCGGGGTACACGCCGTAAAAGCTCTGGCGGTGCGACCAGCCGTAAACGCTGCCACCGGTGGTTTGGGTAACGTACCCGCTTCGATTGGTGAACAAGCCACCTCGACAGTGGTTTCGATTCTCTCCGTGATCATACCGGTGATCGTGGCCATCACTCTGACAATCGTTCTCATTATTATTATTCTTTGGGCAAATAACCGTAAGAAAAAACGAGAAACCCAACCCGTAGAGTGACCCAGCCAGAAAAAGAACTGCCAGATGTGAAAAATCAGGAACTGCTTGCCAGCCGGAAAAGGCAGGTATGGCAGGTTGTGCTGGTCATGACCCTCTCCTTCTGTATTGGCATTGTTTTGTTCATGCTCATCTTGTGGTGGGTTTTCCAGAAAATTTCCCCTTGAATGCCAGCGCCGTAGGTTTTACTGCCAGTGGAAGCGTTTTTATTCGGGCAGCACAACAACATCTTCCGCATTCAGGCGTAATTCAAGCGCCTTCCCCAGTACAAGCGGGGAGGCAGTAAAGCATTCCAAACTGGCGCACTCACCGACCTTCATACGCACCCGGTAATGGTCTCCCATGAAGCGGCACTCCGTAACCTCGCCGTTAATGCTGCCGGCTGAAGGTTGATGTTCGCCTGAAAAAAGCCCATCCAGTCTGACCAGAAGGTGCACCACCTGACCCGGACTTAAAAGGGAGGGATATCCAGGAACGAACGGGCCAAGCGTCCCACAGGCGGTTTGTACCATCAGCGGGTTTACGCTGACCACCCTGCCTTCGAGCAAGTTGGTCATACCTAAAAAGCGCGCTACCCAGGTGTTCGCCGGCTGACGGTACACTTCTTCTGTGAGACCACTTTGCACAATTCGTCCGTTGTGCAATAAGGCGAGCCGGTCACCCAGCAAGATGGCTTCTTCCTGGTCGTGTGTCACGTAGATAGCAGGAATGCCTGTCTGATGGAGTAACTCGCGTAAATCTTCCTGTAACTCAACTCGCAGGCTTCGATCGAGCGCTGCCAGCGGTTCATCCAGCATTAAGAGCTGTGGTCGCGGCGCCAGCGCGCGGGCAAGCGCCACACGCTGCTGTTCGCCGCCAGAGAGGTCAGTGACCCGACGACTGGCAAAAGCAGTCATATTGACACGCTCCAGCGCTTCAAAAACACGGGCGCCAAGTTGATCTTTGGCTGCGTGCTGCATGCGCAAACCAAAAGCGATATTCTCGCTTACGTTGAGGTGTGGGAAAAGCGCATAATCCTGAAACATCAACCCAAACCCGCGCCGGTGCGCCGGGACAGCGCTGACATCCTTGCCGCGCCAGAGGATGCTGCCAGCGTCCTGGGTTTCGATACCCGCGATAATGCGCAAAATGGTGCTCTTGCCGCTGCCAGAACTGCCGAGCAGGCACAGGGTTTCGCCAGCCACCACGTAAAAACTCACGCCATCGAGGAGAGGGGCGCCTTCATACATTTTATGCAGATCGATGATTTCCAAACGGTCCATGCGCCCTCCGTTATTCACTGCCGTTGATTGCGCGGCTGAGGCTTTCAAGCAAACCAATGCTCACCGCGCAGATGACAATCAGAATTGTAGCCATCGCCATAGCCTGCCCGTAATTCAACCCGCCAGGCTGAGCCAGGTAACGAAAAATGGCTACAGGCACTGTGGGATTGTCTGGCCGCGCGATAAAGGTTGTGGCGCCGAACTCACCAATCGATATGGTGAACGCAAAAAGCCCGCCTACCAGAAGAGGGCGGCTCAGCAACCTCATCTCCACCTCCCACCAGGCGCGCGCCGGGGATGCACCCAGTACCGCTGCTGACTGGCACAACGATTTTGGCATGACAGACAAAGCAGGCTGTACGGTACGCAACACGAACGGGATGGCGATCAGGCTGTGAGCCAGCGGTACCAGCCAGGGAAAAGATGCGCGTGACAGCATGCTGCCGCTGAAGGCGATAAGGAACCCTAAGCCAAGCGTTACAGAGGACGCGCCAAATGGGAGCATTACCAGGGGATCCAGCCAGCGCCTTGTGGCTGGGCGTTTCACCATCGCGTAAGCCAGCAGGGTGCCAGCACCCACAGAGAGAAGCATGGTTATACCCGCGTAACTCAGTGAATTAATCACCGCGCGCGAAGGCGGAACATAAAAAACACTTTGCTGCCGGTTGACGAAAAGTTCGTGGTAGTAATCCAGGGTCAACCCGGATTGTACCTTTCCACGCTGACCGCGCTCACCTTCAAGGCGGACCAGCGAACGGCTGACGAGCGCAAATAAAGGGAGCACCTGTAGGGTGAATAAAATAATTACCATCAGCGCAACGGTCCCTTTTTCAACCGCTGAACGTGGTTTGCGCGTACCTTCTCCGCTTAAGCGCGGAAAGAGGGGCACATCGTTACCCTGGCTGGACCAGCCATAAAGGAGCAGGATGATGACTGTGCAGGCAAGTTGGATGAGTGAAAGTAGACCAGCCATCGGCAGGTTGAGGTTATGCAAAGCCTGAGTATAAATGGCCACCTCAAGCGTAGAAAAACCAGCCCCTCCCAGCATGAGGATGACGCCGAAGCTGGTGAAATCAAAAAGGAATACCAGGAGCGCGGCGGAAAGGATAGGACGGCGCAGTAATGGATAAACGACTTCGATAAAGGCGCGCCACGGGGAAGCCCCCAGTACCCTGGCACTGTTTTCAAGACGCGGGTCAAGTTGTGACCAGGCGTTACCGACAACGCGGATGATAATGGCAATATTATAAAAAACATGCGCCACCAAAATGGCCGTAAAAGTATTTAAAAAGTTTATCGGTGGCGCTTGAGCGCCGGTCAACTTCATCATAAGCAAGTTGACCCAGCCACGCGGTCCGAGCAGCGCGTTAAACGCCGCCGCGGTGACCACGGTGGGCAACACGAACGGCAGCATGGTGAGCATGCGTAAGCCACGCTTGCCTGTAAAATCGAAACGAGCAAAAACATACGCCGCAGGCAATCCCAATAGAAGGGTTAACAATGTAGAGAGCAACGCCTGAAAAACAGTAAAACCCAGCGGTCGCAGCGAATCAGAGAATACAATATCCCCGCTTTGCGCGAACATGACGTTCAGAATGGCCGCCATGGGGATAAAAAAGAAGACCGCTAACAATGCCAACGGCGCTCCCCATAACAGCACGCCAGATTGCTTGACTGACCTCGTCAACTCCTGCCAGAACCTCAAGGCAGCATTACCCTGGTCCACTCGGTAACCCACTTGTCCCGGTTTTTCGAGATCAGCACAGGGTCAATCCTGGCAGGCTCCTGCGCGAACGCTGCGTATTGCAAAAAATCATCTGGCAGCGTGGCTGCTGGGTTAACTGGGAAAACAAACATTTGCAGCGGCAGGTCTTCCTGGAAAACCGGGCTGAGCATAAAATCAATAAACCTTTGTGCCAGTTCAAGTTGACTGGTGCCCTTCAAGATCCCAGCGTACTCGATCTGGCGAAAACAGGTGTTCGCAGTGGTGATGGAGGCAGTGGGTGCTTCGTTTAAGGGCTCAGAAGCATAAATGACCTCAGCCGCCGGGCTGGTGGCGTAACTCACCACCATAGGTTGCAACCCGCGCCCTGAAGAAGCAGAGAAGTTGGTATAGTAAGCGGTTTCCCAGTCATTCACCACTACCACGCCATTCTGTTTCAGTGAACGCCAGTAATCCAGGTAGCCAGTTTCCCCATACTCCGCGATGGTCACCAGCAGAAAGGCCA